>OIFE01000012.1_pt1 | contig 249078 bp, 199 predicted proteins | sample 1581921 | NCBI WGS metagenome assembly OIFE01 (sample SAMN04414075, study PRJEB24778) | human gut metagenome | material: faecal | host: Homo sapiens | reverse complement strand
CCGTTTTCAGAAGAAGCCTCCGTGTCTGATAAGGATACGGAGGCTTTGTTCGTTTATATACCTCCGGAACTGCTCCCCTTAATCCCTGTCATGCGTTGTTGCATACGTATTTTTCTGCTTCTTTTGTCATTCTTTTGTTATCATTACAGAACAAAGTTGGTGTAAAATGAGTTTTTTTTGGAAGAGCAAGAACTTTTCTTCCTTTCTTTCTATTCAATATCAAATGGATTTTTGTAAATTTGGCGTGAATCTAATAGGAAGGGAAAAAATCACGCAATTAATATTGTAATATAAATCATATAATAACTCCTGCAAATATGGAAAACAAGATTCAAGAGCTGACCGATAAGATCTACCGCGAAGGCGTAGAGAAAGGAAACGAAGAGGCACAGAAACTTATCGCAAAAGCTCAGGAAGAAGCCAAGAGAATTATAGAGGATGCTCACAAGGAAGCGGATTCTATCGTGGCTACCGCTCATAAGTCTGCCGATGAACTGGCAGAGAATACAAAATCTGAATTAAAGTTGTTTGCCGGTCAGGCTGTGAATGCTCTGAAGTCCGAAATCGCTACGTTGGTGACGGACAACATTGTGAATGCAGATGTAAAGGCATTTGCTGCAAACAAGGATTATCTTAATGCCTTCATCGTTGCATTGGCGTCCAAATGGAGTGTGAACGAACCAATCGTTATCTCTACTGCCGATGCGGAAGGCTTGACAAAATATTTCGCAGCGAAGGCGAAAGACCTGCTGGACAAGGGTGTGAAGATTGAGCAAGTGAATGGCATCAAAACCTTGTTCTCCGTATCGCCTGCCGATGGTTCGTACAAGGTGAACTTCGGCGAAGAAGAATTTATGAATTACTTCAAGGAATTCCTGCGTCCGCAATTAGTGGAAATGCTGTTCTAAAAACTCCCACAGGATTATGAGTAAATACTATTACTTGGTAGCCGGTTTGCCTGAACTTACTCTGGAAGACAGTAAACTGAGCTATACAGTAGCCGATTTCAAGACGGAACTATATCCTGCCTTGTCGGAAGATGATAAAAAGTTGATAGATTTGTTTTATCTGAAATTCGATAATGCGAATGTCTTGAAACTATTGAAGGATAAGGATGCTGCCATCGACCCGCGCGGAAACTATTCGTCGGAGGAACTGGTGGAATATATCTCACAACTGAAGGATGGCGACGAAGTCTCTGACAGTGTATTCCCATCTTATCTCTCTACGTTCATTTCCGAATACTTCAGCCTGCCTGCCGAGGACGGTTTCTTGTATGAAGACCGCCTGGCAGCGCTCTATTACGCCTATGCTATGGAATCCAGGAATCAGTTTGTGTCTTCCTGGTTTGGCTTCAACCTCACTCTCAATAATATATTGGTGGCGCTCACAGCACGTAAGTTCAAGCTGGACATTGCTCCGCTGATTGTGGGTGATACGGAAGTGTGCGAGGCTCTGCGTACTTCCAATGCCCGTGACTTCGGTCTGGGTACTGAGGTGGATTATCTGGAGCAGCTGGTGAAAATCAGTGAGACGGAGGAACTGGTGGACCGGGAAAAGAAACTGGACCAGCTTCGCTGGGACTGGATGGAGGAGGCCACATTCTTCGATTACTTTACCGTGGAACGTCTGTTTGTCTTCCTGCTACAGCTGGAGATGATAGAACGGTGGATTTCGTTGGATAAAGAGAAGGGTAACCAACTGTTCCGCAGCATTATCGCTGCCTTGAAAGACGAGGTGCAGATACCCGCAGAATTCAGATAAAATAAACAACTAAAAATATATGGCAACAAAAGGAACTGTTAGTGGCGTAATAGCCAACATGGTGACCCTCGTCGTCGACGGACCGGTAGCGCAGAATGAGATTTGTTATATCTCGACCGGAGGAGACAAGTTGATGGCGGAGGTGATTAAGGTAGTAGGTACCCAGGTCTACGTGCAGGTATTTGAGAGTACCCGCGGACTGAAAGTGGGGGCCGAAGCTGCGTTTACCGGACATATGCTCGAAGTAACACTGGGGCCCGGTATGCTTTCGAAAAACTACGACGGTCTGCAAAACGACCTCGATAAGATGGACGGTGTTTTCTTGAAACGCGGGCAATATACCTATCCGCTGGATAAAGGAAGCAAATGGCATTTTGTGCCTTTGGCAAAGGTGGGCGACCAAGTGGAAGCCGCTGCCTGGCTGGGACAAGTGGACGAAAACTTCCAACCTCTGAAAATCATGGTGCCTTTTGAACAGAAAGGTGTGTGCACCGTGAAATCAATTGCAAAGGAAGGTGATTACAGCATTGAGGATACCATTGCAGTGCTGACGGATAGCGAAGGTAATGACATCCGGGTGAACATGATACAGAAATGGCCCGTGAAGCGCGCCATGACCAACTATAAGGAAAAACCGCGTCCTTTCAAATTGCTGGAAACCGGTGTGCGTGTAATCGACACCGTAAACCCGATTGTGGAAGGTGGTACGGGTTTTATCCCCGGTCCGTTCGGTACTGGAAAAACGGTGCTTCAGCATGCCATTTCAAAACAAGCGGAAGCGGACATCGTAATCATCGCTGCCTGCGGTGAGCGTGCCAACGAGGTTGTGGAAATCTTTACAGAATTCCCCGAATTGGTTGACCCGCATACGGGACGGAAGCTGATGGAACGTACGATTATCATTGCCAATACTTCGAACATGCCGGTGGCTGCCCGTGAGGCATCTGTCTACACGGCTATGACGATTGCAGAATACTACCGAAGCATGGGATTGAAGGTACTGCTGATGGCGGACTCCACTTCACGTTGGGCGCAGGCATTGCGCGAGATGTCCAACCGTATGGAGGAGTTGCCCGGTCCCGATGCCTTCCCGATGGACTTGTCCTCCATCATCTCCAACTTCTACGGCCGTGCGGGTTATGTGAAGCTGAACAACGGCGAGTCCGGTTCCATTACTTTCATCGGTACGGTATCGCCTGCCGGTGGTAACTTGAAGGAGCCGGTAACCGAGAATACGAAGAAGGTGGCACGCTGCTTCTATGCCCTTGAGCAAGACCGTGCCGACAAGAAGCGTTATCCTGCCGTAAACCCGATTGACTCGTATTCCAAATATATAGAATACCCTGAATTTGAAGAGTATATCACCAAGCACATCAACGGTGAGTGGATTGGCAAGGTGAATGAAATCAAGACCCGTTTGCAGCGTGGTAAGGAGATTGCCGAGCAAATCAACATCTTGGGTGACGACGGTGTGCCCGTAGAGTATCACGTGACTTTCTGGAAATCGGAATTGATTGACTTCGTTATTCTGCAGCAGGATGCCTTTGATGAAATTGATGCCGTGACCCCGATGGAGCGTCAGGAGGAGATTCTGAATATGGTAATAGAAATCTGTCATACAGAATTTGAGTTCGACAACTTCAACGAAGTAATGGATTACTTCAAGAAAATGATTAACATCTGTAAGCAGATGAACTACTCGAAGTTTAAGTCGGAAGAATACGACAAGTTCCATAAGCAGTTGCAGGAACTGGTTGAGGAACGTAAAGCCTAAGGATGTACTATGTGACTATTTACAATTTACTATTTGCCTTGCGGATGCAGGTGTACGGAGGTTGTAGATAGGAAAATAGTAGAATAGGATGGCAGAGATTTAAATAGTAAATAGTAAATTGCTAAATTGTAAATAAATAGATGGCAACAAAAGCATTTCAAAAAATATATACCAAGATTACTCAGATTACGAAAGCTACGTGTTCGCTGAAGGCAACCGGAGTGGGGTATGACGAGTTGGCGACCGTAAACGGCAAGCTGGCCCAGGTGGTGAAGATTGCCGGCGACGAAGTGACTTTGCAGGTGTTTGAGGGTACGGAAGGTATTCCCACCAATGCAGAGGTAGTATTCTTGGGCAAGGCTCCTACAATCAAAGTGAGCGAGCAGCTTGCCGGACGCTTCTTCAACGCCTTTGGCGACCCCATCGACGGTGGTCCGGCCATTGAAGGCGAGGAGGTGGAAATTGGCGGTCCATCCGTGAATCCGGTGCGCCGTAAGCAGCCCTCGGAACTGATTGCAACCGGTATTGCAGGTATCGACTTGAACAATACGCTGGTGTCCGGACAGAAGATTCCGTTCTTTGCCGACCCCGACCAGCCCTTCAACCAGGTGATGGCGAATGTGGCTCTGCGTGCGGAGACTGACAAGATTATCCTTGGCGGTATGGGTATGACGAACGATGATTACCTTTACTTCAAGAACGTATTCTCCAATGCCGGTGCGCTCGACCGTATCGTCAGCTTTATGAATACCACCGAGAATCCTCCGGTAGAGCGTCTGCTGATTCCGGATATGGCACTGACGGCGGCCGAGTATTTTGCTGTAAACAATAATGAAAAGGTGCTGGTGCTGCTGACGGATATGACTTCCTACGCCGATGCGCTCGCCATCGTATCCAACCGTATGGACCAGATTCCTTCGAAGGACTCCATGCCGGGTTCCCTTTATTCGGACTTGGCGAAGATATACGAAAAGGCGGTGCAGTTCCCAAGCGGCGGTTCCATCACGATTATTGCGGTGACGACTCTGTCCGGTGGCGACATTACGCATGCCGTGCCCGACAATACGGGTTATATCACGGAAGGCCAGTTGTTCCTCCGTCGTGACAGCGACATCGGTAAGGTTATCGTTGACCCGTTCCGTTCCTTGTCCCGTCTGAAACAGCTTGTTACGGGCAAAAAGACACGTAAGGACCATCCGCAGGTGATGAATGCCGCCGTACGTCTGTACGCCGATGCCGCCAACGCCAAAACCAAGCTTGAAAACGGTTTCGACCTGACGAACTACGACGAACGTACCCTTGCCTTTGCCAAGGACTACTCCAACCAGCTACTGGCCATCGATGTCAACCTCGATACCACAGAGATGCTCGATGTGGCATGGAGTCTGTTCGGCAAGTATTTCCGTCCGGAAGAGGTGAATATCAAGAAAGAGCTTGTGGACCAGTTCTGGCCGAAAGCAAACTAAATAAATGTACGATTAGACGATTTACGGTTTACGATTGATATTACTGAAATTGTAAATCTGTAAATTGAGAAATTGAGTAGCTTCAGTCGTCTAATCGTAAATCGTTAAATCGTAAATAAAATGGCTATTAAGTTTCAATATAACAAAACCTCGCTTCAGCAACTCGAAAAGCAACTGAAGGTGCGCGTGCGTACACTCCCCATTATTAAGAATAAGGAGAGTGCCCTGCGTATGGAAGTGAAGCGCTGCAAGGGAGACGCTGCCGCGTTGGACGCGAGGTTGGAAAAGGAAATCCAAGCTTACGAAGCCATGTTCGCCCTTTGGAATGAGTTCGACGCTTCATTGATAAAGGTCAGCGATGTTCATCTCGGTGTAAAGAAGATTGCCGGTGTACGGGTGCCGTTGCTCGAGAATGTAGATTTCGAGATACGCCCTTACAGCTTGTTCAATGCGCCCAAATGGTATGCAGACGGGCTGCATTTGCTTAAGTCACTGGCACATACTGCCATCGAGCGTGAATTTACTGTTGCCAAGTTGAACTTGTTGGAACATGCGCGTAAAAAGACCACCCAGAAGGTGAATCTTTTTGAGAAAGTACAGATTCCGGGTTATCAGGATGCTCTGCGCAAAATCAAGCGGTTTATGGAAGACGAGGAGAACCTTTCCAAGTCATCGCAGAAAATCATGAAATCCCATCAGGAGAAAAGGAAGGAGGCAGAGGCATGATTACGAAAATGAAGAAGCTCACGTTCCTTGTGTATCATAAGGAGTACGAAGCATTTCTGGCACAAATCCGGGAACTGGGCGTGGTGCACGTTGTGGAAAGGCAGTGCGGCGAGATGGACGACACCTTGCAGCAATTCATGCAGAAGCGTACGCTCTACAAGAATATGCTTCAGAGCATGCACACCCTGGCAGACAAACAGCCGGAAGAAAAGGTGCATAAAGAGTTGTCGGCCGATGCTCTGGTGAAATTCTACGAGGACTTGCAGGCGCGGATACAAGACTTGAACCAGCAGATTCCCGCCATCGACAAGGATGTGGCGCAGATGGAAGTCTGGGGCGATTTCGATTGGAGAGCCATCCGCAAGCTGGAAGATGCTGGTTGGTTCGTGCAGTTCTATACCTGCCCGGAGAAAGACTATAACGAAGCGTGGGCAGAGGACTACAATGCCATCGTGGTGAAAGAGAACGGCGGACATCTTTATTTCGTGACCGTCACTCCCCAACCGGTAGAACTGGATGTGGAACCGCTCCGTCTGCCTTCACTCAGCCTCTCCGAACTGAGCCGGAAGAAAGCCGATACGGAAGAGGCCCTTGTGCAGGCACATGCCGGATTGAAAGAATTCTGCAAAGCGAATTACTGCACGTTGGAGAAGTACAACCTACAGCTCCAGGAAGAGATAGACCTGCTGAAAGTCAAGCTGAACAGCGAACATATGGCAGAAGGTGCCGTAGTGTTGATGGAAGGCTGGATTCCCGAAGACTGCGAGGCGGATGTGAGGAAACTTCTCGATGAAAGCGGCACTTATTATGAGATAAGGGCTGCCAAGCGCGAGGACAATGCTCCCATCAAGCTGAAAAACAACGCCTATACACGCATGTACGAAGTGCTTACCAAAATGTACGGTATGCCCGAATATGCCGAGTTCGACCCGACACCGATACTTGCGCCATTCTTCTCGCTCTTCTTTGCTTTCTGTATGGGAGATGCGGGCTACGGTCTGGTACTGATTGCACTCGGGTTCATTTTGAAAAGGAAGATGTCCAAGTCCATGAAAGGCATGATGAACCTGGTGATTACGTTGGGTATATTTACGTCCGTCATCGGTGCCATATTGGGAACCTTCTTCGGTGTAAGCCTCTTTGACCTGGAGATACCCGCCAAACTGAAGGAATTCATGATTGTGGGTAAGATAGGTGAGACTACCTATGACAAGCAAATGCTGCTGGCGTTGATTATCGGTGCGGTGCACATCTGCATTGCCATGACGGTGAAGGCCGTGGGACAGACCGTTCGTTTCGGCTTCAAGGAGTCGCTCAGTGCCTGGGGATGGCTGTTGCTGGTGGTGGGATTTATCTGCACCGGCGGACTTTCCTTCTTCAAGATAATTTCGGAAGACGTGTCTACGTGGGCATTTATCGTGATTGGCGGTGTTTCCGCCATCGGTATCTACCTGCTGAACAATATCCACCGGAATGTATTTGTCAACATCGGTGCCGGAGTATGGGATACCTATAACATGGCAACCGGATTGATGGGCGATATACTTTCCTACATCCGTCTCTATGCCCTCGGCTTGGCAGGCGGTATGCTTGGAGGCGTGTTCAACCAGCTTGCCTTCATGGTGAACGATGCTGCAGGTCCGGCCCTGGGATGGCTGTTCTGCGGTCTGATACTGATATTCGGGCATACGCTGAACATTGCCATGTCTTGTCTGAGTGCCTTTGTACACCCGCTCCGTCTGACATTTGTGGAATACTTCAAGAATTCCGGTTACGAAGGTAAGGGCGAAGCCTATAAACCTTTTACAGTAGTAAAGAAATAAACAAATTAAAAAACAAATAAAAATAGAAACATTATGAATGAAATTTTAGGTTATCTCGGTCTGGGCCTGATGTTGGCCCTTGCAGGAATTGGCAGTTGCTTCGGTACAACTATCGCCGGTAGTGCGGCAGAAGGTGCGTTGAAGAAAGACCCTTCCAAGTCAGCAAGTTATATGATTTTGTCGGCCCTTCCGGCTACGCAGGGACTTTACGGCTTCGTGGCTTTCCTGATGTCCATGGGCAAGGATTTTGCTACGGACGGTCCTTTGATGCTGGGCATCGGATTGGGTGTCGGACTGGTATGTCTGTTCTCCGCTATCCGTCAGGGACAGATTTGTGCTAGCGGTATTGTGGGTATCTCCCAGGGACACGACGTACAGACCAATACAATGATTTACGCCGCGCTTCCTGAATTCTACGCTATTTTGGCGCTGGTAGCTGCATTGATGGTATAATCCGGATTATAAGAAAATAAACCCCAGGGATTTACAATTGAAATCCCTGGGGTTTGAAAATTAAAACACTTATCATCATTGGATTGACAGCATTTTTATGCTTATCCGGCGCAACAGCCCATGCACAATCAGACAACCAGATTATCAACATGGATAACCCGGACTATGACATCGATGTGGAACGTTTTTGCTCTCCATATATTGATTTCGATAATCCCAAAGAGACCCGCAAAGAAGTAAACTATCGCTATGTGAAATACACAAAAGACATGTATGTTTCGCGGACTGAGAAATATCCGATTTTAATATTCACCTGTAAGAAGTTACTAATGACAAAAAAGAAATTGCCCGTTCGTTTTACGGGTCAGCACTTTACTATTGATAAAGTGCTAATAAAAGATGCAATAAGACAAGCAAATATAAGTAATCAGGATACGGTTTTAGATATTGGGGCAGGCAAGGGGTTTCTTACTGTTCATTTATTAAAAATCGCCAACAATGTTGTTGCTATTGAAAACGACACAGCTTTGGTTGAACATTTACGAAAATTATTTTCTGATGCCCGAAATGTTCAAGTTGTCGGTTGTGATTTTAGGAATTTTGCAGTTCCGAAATTTCCTTTCAAAGTGGTGTCAAATATTCCTTATGGCATTACTTCCGATATTTTCAAAATCCTGATGTTTGAGAGTCTTGGAAATTTTCTGGGAGGTTCCATTGTCCTTCAATTAGAACCTACACAAAAGTTATTTTCGAGGAAGCTTTACAATCCATATACCGTTTTCTATCATACTTTTTTTGATTTGAAACTTGTCTATGAGGTAGGTCCTGAAAGTTTCTTGCCACCGCCAACTGTCAAATCAGCCCTGTTAAACATTAAAAGAAAACACTTATTTTTTGATTTTAAGTTTAAAGCCAAATACTTAGCATTTATTTCCTGTCTGTTAGAGAAACCTGATTTATCTGTAAAAACAGCTTTAAAGTCGATTTTCAGGAAAAGTCAGGTCAGGTCAATTTCGGAAAAATTCGGTTTAAACCTTAATGCTCAAATTGTTTGTTTGTCTCCAAGTCAATGGTTAAACTGTTTTTTGGAAATGCTGGAAGTTGTCCCTGAAAAATTTCATCCTTCGTAGTTCAAAGTCGGGTGGTTGTCAAGATGATTTTTTTGGTTTGGTGTCGTCTTTTTTTAAGCTGCCGCATAACGGCTGGCAAATTGGCGATGGAGCCGACTTTTAGCACAAATGTTGAATAGAATTACTAATCTTCAACATTGCACAAAAGTTCAATAGAAGTACTTCACCGGCTCTATTGCCAATTTGTTTGTTATGTGCCGTTTTATTCCATTTTATACATTTAACAATTGCTGAAACGTAAAGTCGGGTTTAAACATTTCAATTTCGTTTTGAGTTGATTCTTCTTGTGCTTCTTTGCCATAGATAAACATTTGCTGTTCATAATTTTTAACAGCCTCTTCAATGCTATTAAATTTTCCATCGGCTAGATTATCAGACAATATCAAGGCATCCACCAACCCACTATTTACTCCCTGCCCTGCAAAAGGCGGCATCAAATGTGCGGCATCCCCAATCATTGTTATGGGTAATGGGCGCTTGCTTTTCCAAGGCTTTTCTAAAGGAAATATCCGTGTAGCCAATCCTACAAATGACAACGTCGTATGAATCAATTCTTTGTAGCGTTCGTCCCAATCGGAAAATTCTTTCAGAAGAAAATCAACGACACTATTTCTGTTTTGAAAATCTACCTGCGTTTGGTTTTTCCATTCATCAGGTGTTTTAAAACTTATTCCAAAATGCAATGCACCATTATTATTGGGGTTAGCAAATAATAAATTACCTTGGTGAGATGCCATTAGCCGGTTTCCATTGCATAGCTGAAAAAATCCAGGACAGTTTATCTCTGGTTGATGAATATCGGCTTGTATATTGAAAGTACCTGTTTCTTCAACTTCCGTGTCGGTAACAAATTTTCTTACCTTGGACATCCCGCCATTGGCAAGAATAACCAAATCTGCTGTTTCACTCGGTTTATTCTCAAAAGTTAGTGTCCACTTCTTCTTACCAGGTTCAAGCATAACAAGTTTTCTATCCCAAATAACCGTGTCGTTTTCTAAACTATTCAACAAGATAGCCCTTAAGTCATTTCTGTTTATTTCAGGATTGTCAAATCGATTTTCGGGCTTTACATTTTTTGTGGATAAAATATTGCCTTTTTTATCAGCAATATTTACACCCATTGGTAAGGCTAAGTCATAATAAGTTTGTAACAATCCCGCTTTTTTCATTGCTTCCTGACCTGAACCTTTGTGTAGGTCAAGGGTTCCACCAAAAATTCTTGCCTCTCGGTCGTTGTCTCTTTCGTAAACTGAAACGTCTATGCCGTTTTGCTGTAATAATTTTGCCATAGTCAGTCCAACGGGTCCACCACCAATTATTGCAACGTTCTTATCACTAAGTAAATTCATTTGTTTGTCTGTATCTATTCGCATTGTCATTCAAAAATGGCCCATAACAATGGCTCGGCGAATTGGCGAAGTAGCGAAGCTGTATCGAAGATACAAAAGCGGAGCTATTTAGCCAAGTCGCTTGTTGTAAGCAGTCCGCGAAGCGGCGGCTTACGGCAAGCGACGTAAGTCGCCGAGCCATTGTTAGCAAGGAGCGCAGCGGATTGCTAACAACGGTTTGCAGCTATACGCAGGCAGGGATTTTTACCACTAAGCTACCTACGATGAACTGAACTTTAAATTTACCACTTTCCTGTCTTACGAAGCACGAACCCCCTGCTTGCGTATAGGTGATGTTATGCGGTCGGCTTTCATTTTCTCTTCTTTCTCGTTAATTTGTCAAGCAAAGTTACTAAATTTGCAGTCAAGCAATTTCAATTTTTGAATTATGTATTTCAGCAGACCTTGGACTTCTATCTAAGTGATAGGCAGTCCTGAATAAATTCCAATCAATCTTTTAGGGCAAGACAATCAGTCTATGCTTTGTGTGTGCTGTCATTTTTTTTGATGGCATTGCTTTGTCGTAGTTGCTCTGTCGGGTAATACTGTCTATTCACTTCTCTGTGATTTGAATTCAAGATATTATATAAGTATGGACAGTCTTGCTACCAAGAAAGCAACTTTTTGTGATACCGATTTTGGAAAACTGAATTTGATAACCAATGCACAAAGCAAATTAATATCGATGGCCTGCGAAACGAAGATGAATAAAACAGGCTTCGAAAAACTGGTAGAAACTGCCAGGCAGAAATATGGTAAACCTGCCCTGCAGAAAGCAGAAACAGGTAAAGACGAACTTAAAAAGATTCTGATAAACTCGATGGTATCAAAGGGTAAGGACATACCCGTGTATCTTTGGAAACCGGATGACGAATATATCGGACTGTTCATGGAAGGCGAGGATGTCGTAAAGCTCTTCCGGGCAAAAAAAGAATTTGAAGATTTACTCATCAAAGTAGATGGCCCTTACATTGAGGCAACAATGGAGTTGCAAAAATTGGAGAGAAAAATGTTCAAGAGATAAGAAACAGGCTATAATAAGCTAATTTTAAATCACATGAAAATGGCAAAAATGTGGGATACGGGAACACCGCGAGAAAGCATGTTCAAACATATTCTACAACACATTCCGGTGAAAAAAATCCATCTATAAGCATACTAAAGAATCATTTTCTATATTTGCTGTATTACAAATAGATAACAAGCCATTAAAAACACATGCCTATGGAACAACAAACAATGACCGGTTCGGGACTCTATATCCTTATAGCTGTCCAGCTGCTGTTCTCCATGCTGATACTATTGCGGATACGCCAGTACCGCAAAAAGCCGACAGGCTGCCTGCCGTCCGTCCTCGTCATCCTCTCCACAGCAGGCTTCACCTCTGTGCTGTATTACTTATGGCAAATCGTATGTGATGAAAACAGCCGTTGGACAGACCTCGGCGGAATGCTTGCCGCAGGCTCCTGGCAGGAGTGGGTGGCATGGGCATTTTTCGGACTGTTCGTTGTGCTGTTCACTGCTGCAGGCTGCTCCCTCTTCGGGTTTGCCCTCACCGGTCATCATCCCAAGTTCTGCAAAGAAATGTGGCGGAGCCTTATAGGAATGATGCTCATCCCATTCCTTACACTCGCCCTGCTGGCTGCATCCACCCTGTGCATCAGCCTTTCAGGGATGACACTTTTCACTTGGCTGTTTTCCGAAGCAGCGTTCAGCGACGTGGCGATGCTGGTACTGAGTGCCGCCCTGTTCACCTTCGGATATATGGGACTTCTGGCCTTCCTGTTCAAGTTCAACGGCAGTAAGCTGGACGCATACATTTTAGAAGACATAGATCGTTCTTACAGACGCATCGAAGAAACCAACGAGAAAGGAGGCAAACAATGACCACACTACCTTTGCTTATATTGGGAAGCCTTTCCCTTCTTTCCCTTCTTCTCCTCAACTGGCTGACATGGAAAGGACTGAAAAATTACCTGCAACCCAAAGGCAAGACGGCATCCACTGCTTTGGAACAACAACTCACGGAGCAGGCATTTGCCTGGCGCACTCTCATCGGTCTGCTGTGGCTGGTTCCCGTATGGCCTGCCATTGCAGCTGTGATGCTATGGTACAGACTGAGATTACGCAAACAGATACTCAGCCAGAGCCGCACTTGCCCGAAATGCGGAAAAGAGACCCTGCGCGAGATGTCGGCACAGGAGATAAAGAAAGATGCCCGGCTCTTCACCCCACAGGAACGAATGGAACTCAATCTGCAAACCGTCTGCATCCATGTGTACACCTGCACCGCCTGCGGAGAAAAGGTGAAAGTGCGCATCCCTCTTGCAACAGGTCTCTATGAATATTGTCCGGATTGCCAGGGTATCACCTTACACCGGAAAGAAGCATACACTGTGGTGAAATCTCCTACTGAATTCTCCGAAGGACTGAAGGAAGCGCGTCATGAATGTAAATACTGCGGTGCTAAATACATCGTAGGGCATAAGATTCACCGTACACATACATCTTACCGCCACGACTCTTTTGATTTTTGAACAATACAAATCAATCTGTCAGTTTAATTTATAGAATACTTAGAGTATGTAAAAAAACAAGATAATTTTAAAACTAGTAGAATATGAGAAAACTTGTTATTATTTTCATGTTGGTTGGCATTGCCAATATCGTTAGAGCACAAAGCCCGATTAATAGTATATATAAGGAAATTCGGGAGAAGTGGGAACAGTACAACAAAGATTCCATAACCATAGAGGTGGGAAGAATGCTTGATTTGTTTGAGAAAGGTGGCGTTTTTACCCAAGATATTGTAGAGAAGAAATATATGGGATTGGTTTATGTTCTTTCAGATGATGAAGACTGTACATCAGTATCCTGCTCTGATCCTGCCGTTTTCCCTGCGGTGTGGTACGGTACCGATCAGGGTATTTGTATGATGGGCTTACGCACACGAGGCATACTTGAATCTAAAAGACCCTTATCGAATTATGTAGAGGCTTACCTAAAACGTATGCCCATAGTCAATGAATCGGCAACAAGATACGCCGTGATGACAGACTTCAGCAATGGTTTAGCCCCCTATGAAGAAGAAGACCAGTGTTTTGTGATTGACAACAACGGTTCAGCCAGCTATGTACGAAAGAACGGCGATTATATCATCGGTCTGAGTATTTCATACGATAAGAGTAATATCATGATTAGTGTTTTTGACGTTACCGGACAAGAGAAGCTGTTGAATCTTGAGAACTTTTTGGAAAACTCAACACCGCAGTCAGCGCAGTATAGCGAACAAACAAAACAGAAGTTGGAGAATTTAAGGGCTGAGGAGAAGGAACGTAACGAATTCAGTGAAATGATTGAAGCTATCGTAAACAGCAAAAAGCTTAGTACGTATTATCATAACCGCGATATGTTCATCCTCAGTTCGGGACTTTTTAGGGATGATCTGGAAGTGAAATACGGAAACAAAGATATGCTTATTCTTGCCATGCCACTTGATGGAATTACTGATTACATTGAATTTACCCGACAAACGTTCGATGGCGAGACAGATCATCCTGTCATATTCGAGTTTAATATTCGAAAGGAAGGATGTTATGGTAGTGCTACATTCAACTATGAAAAAGGGAAATGGGTGCTTGATTCAATACAAGTTGTTGAAAATTAAACTCTTTACTGATTACAGATTACAGCCATTTAGGAGATTATACAGAAGCCTTGTTTTTTGATAGTGAAAGCTGGCTTATATTTGCTATACTTACTGACATTAACTTCACAGCAAAAATCATGAAACAGAATACAGATATTCCATCCGCCCGTTCAGGTCTGTGGAAACGGTGTTGGCGTTTCGTAAAAAACGCCCATCTGCCGGAGTTTTTTCTCTATGCAATCGTACTGCCTTGCTTTGCCCTGCAAGTGTCGGTAGTGGCAGGCATCTTTCTCCTTCTCGGTGATATGTCGGTTACGGGCATAGGTTGTACCTACGACCCGGCAGGGTTCGTGCTGCTCGCCTTGTTCGCCCTCATCGCCATAGCGGTCTTTTCGGCATTACTGCTCCTGCTGCTGAAGGTAAACAGCAGCAAGACGAGCCGTTATCGGGAAGATAACCCCCGACGCTCTTACCGCCGGATAGCGGGCGTACTTCTGTTTCTGTTGATGGCAGGTGTATCCCATTCTTCTACAACGGCACCGGAACATCGGGAAGGAATTATCCTTCCACAGAAATCGTGGCTGGAAGAGACTGCGATACCCGTTTACCTTTCCATCTTCGATTCACGGACAGGACGGATTACACTTTTATTGATAAACCTTGCTACCTTTGGAGTAATGCGTCGCAAACTATGTCTCAAATCCGATACTCCGGAAGCCGCCCTCGAACTGCTCGCCACCCGTCGTCCGTTTACGGTACGCACATTAGTGGCCATGCTATGGCTCTTCCCCGTATGGCCCGCCGTGCTGGCGGCAATACACTACCATCGTTTGCAGAAAATCAGACTGCTGCGCCGCCACTATCCCTGTCCCAACTGCATGGGAAGGAAAATCCACTCCCTGCCCCTGCCTGTTGGAGAAGAGAATCTGCCGCTCCTCACCGACGGCGAGCGGCTCGAACTCAAACTGAAAACAGCCTATATCCTCGTCTGCGAGTGTCCGGACTGTGGCGAACGGTTCAAGCTGCGTATGCCTCTCACCAAAGAAGGCTACGAGCTTTGTCCCGAATGTCTCCATCTCACTCTGCACCGCACGGAAGACTATCACGTGGTAAAGCCGGCCACCGGCTCGGGCGAAGGCTTGCACGAAGCACGCCACCAATGCCGCTTCTGTGGAGCGGAATACATGGTAGGCTACCCAATGCCGAAAACCAGTGTCTAATATGAATATTAACCTAAATACAAAACAATCAACTTCATCACATGAAACTGAAAACACTTATCATTATGGGACTAACAAGTATTTCAAGTTTAGGAAGCTGCGGACATGCACAACAACCTCAATATTTAGGTGAAAGTCCGTATAATCTTGCAAACGTGGATTTCAACACAGACGTAATTAAGTTTTATTCAAAAGTACCAACCGATGGTTATTTCAAAGAAGAAAACATCTGTCGGGGAATTGGAAGCAGAACAATGATCATCTATTATTATTATCAGATTTACAGCGTATCCTCGGATAAAAAGGCTGCATTCAAAGATTTCTTCTTCCCGGAAATCGGAATGTTAAGCGATGAGCAAGGAAAACTGATAGGAGTGGAAGGAACAATCGACTTAAAAAATGAAGAAGATGCCAACCGTCTGCTTGCTTCCGTAAAAAGCAAATACGGAAATCCCTGTTTCACAGCGGAAGACCAGTACGAAAATCCCATATACGGATGGATAGACAACGGCAAACGGATACAACTACGTAATACAGCAATGAGTAACGGAGATTACAAATGCGAACTGCTGGTATCAGAAAAAAAGTATGGCGAATTTATGGCAGACATTCACTCAAGAGCATGGAGTAACTTCAACTGGTTCGAAGAGACCAAACTCCCGTCTGCCTCCTCTGATATTATATTGACAAAAGACGATGTGGTAAACGACCACCGGCGAGGACGCACAGCTATCATAGACGGAACCATGCCCGATTTCACCATCTCAACGTATGCCGGTTCAGACGATTTCCTGTATGATTTGGACAAGTATCTCACGCAGCAAGCCCGAGAAGTCTCGCCCAAAGTTTATGGGCGTGTTCCGGTATCGTTCCTGATTGATACAGACGGAAAAGTCAAAGACATCAAAATAGAAGAAGAAACAGCCGATGAAAAGGTAAAAGATGCAGCAACCAATCTTATAAAATCTTTGCCCAAGTTCAAGCCTGCCACAAAAAACGAACAACGCGTTTCTTTTAAAGTATTAACTACCATCGATTTCTAACACTGCAACTTCCGGCAGGGTATCCACATCCTACCGGGCAGACGGCTGTCGGAAAACATACACGTAAATACGAAACTATCTTAAAATCCAATCACATGAAACAGAAAACACTTATCGCTCTTGTACTGACGGGAATGTCAGGCTTGGGCAGTTGCGTCAATGCACAACCGGGAAAACAAATCATCGACTTGGACCGTCCGGACTACAGTCTCGACGTGGCACACTTTTACTCCGAATCTCTCGGAGCGGACCATTCCGCCTCCGGCGAAGGCGGCACGGAAGCGGGCTACAGAAGAGACACAATTAATACACTCGGTGAAAATCCCCGTCCGGTCATCGTGTTCTACCGCCCCCAGAGCGACTCCCTGTATAAGGAAGCCACCTTCTTCGGCCTCGATTTCGGGAAGCTCGAGATGGCGGTAAACATGCAGGGCAGGTTGATACGGACGGACGCCCAAACGGAGACAGACGAGGAAGGCTTCGGCAGGATGATGGAAGCCGTAGTGCAGAAATACGGCGAACCTGTGGGCAAGACGATGGAGACGGGCAAGGAAAACCTCGACAAGATACTGAAGCAGGCACTCGAGGAACTTTCCGTATATCACTGGGATGTGGGCGACGATGAATACATCGAACTGGCAGCCGAGCGACGGAGCGACCCGGCCGAGGACGAAGAAGGAGAGCCGGTGCAAGAGGAAACCGCTTCCCCCTGCGTGGAGGTAACCTTCAGCCGGACCAAAAAAGAGTTCGACCTCCTGTTCAAAGAGGTATTCTCTCCCCTCGCGGAAGACACCGAGGAACTGCTGAAAGACTTGAAAGAGGCGGAACAGGAAATTCGGCAAAAATGGGAAGAATCCCCAAAAGCAACATCGGAAAAAAAAGAATAACCCATGCCCCATCCGTATGAAACCGAAAATGCTGCTGCCAACGGCAGCCGTCAAACCCTAAACCCCAACCCAATTATATGAAGCAGATCAGGAACAGCGATAAGAAGCGACACCACGAAGAAACCATTCATGACAGACAGTACCGAAGCATGGTAAAGCGATACAAATGGAAAAACCATGCCATCATAGCGGGTGCTCTTCTGGGATTCTGCGTGCTGTTATTATTCACCATAGTTAGCGACATTCCGCTCACCGCAGCCAATGTGGCGGTTGGGCTGGCTGTCCTCAATGGTGCATGCTGGCTGCTTCTGCGGCTACTCTGCAGACCCGCCTATAACCTCAGCATCCAAATACCGATGAAGAACGACGGACACTGGCTGTGGCGGGGCGGAGAACTGATATACAGAGAACTGACGCACGATGATGCTACCTGCCCGATACCACCGGAATATCTGGCCCGGGTAGATGACCGGCAAATCATTATCGACAACGACAGCACGAGTGGAAGAATCCTCATTTTTCTATTATTTTCCTTCATGTTTGGCCTTTTCATCTATTGGTCATTCCTATCAGACTCTACTGTTCCGCCAGAAGATTACGGCTCCGCATTGCTTTTTGCAGAAATGGGCGTTATATTGGCATGGGGAATGGCCTATACCTTGCTGAATCCCCGGCAACGCATTGTCTTCGACCGTACTGCCAAAACCGTAACCATTCCCGGCAGTCTGCTGATGAACAAAACAGAGACCATTCCCTACGACCAAGCGGAGCTTTCATATTACCACGACATGAGAAGCAAGATTGACGAGGTGATAATCTATAATCCCTCAGGACTACCGCTTGGAATCTCCGTGATGCCGGGCCGCACCGACGAAGCCTTGCGCCTTGCACGCTTCATACATCGCTATATGGAGGAAGAAGTAGTAGATAAGGCAGAACTTGAGAAATTCAAGAACAGGGAAAAGCCACAACAGGAAGAAATGGAATATTTTAATACTTGGTAAATATAGCTCATAATATAATGTTGAAATGTATATGTAAATGTAAAACTATAAATCACAATAATATGAACAAACATCCATTCATACCCGCTTCGGCAGCCGTTGCCCTATGTTTCGGACTGCTTTGCCTGTCCGCACTCAGCTCGTGTACAGGGTGCAGCTACAACCACGAAAAGGCAATGGGAAGCATAGATAACATTTTGGGCAAAGTAGATACGCTGATGAAAAAAACAGACCGGTTTTTGGAAGAACATCTGCCGGAAGAACCGCCTATAGACTACGAAAAAGAGGGGGTGAATATGAAGCACTTGTTTGTATTTACAGATACGACAATGACCTACAACGGCAAGCCGTTCATGCCGGGAATGACAATAGGAGAACTGTGTGAGATATTCGGAAATTACGAGCGTCTTGCGGAACCCGGAATATTTATATGGGATTCTATGGGAATCACTATGGTATCACACGATGAAAGCGGAAAAGACAGTGCCCCTATAAGCAGAATACTGATTGACTGGAATATCGAATTAAGTGGGTTTATAACCGATGAAGACCTAAAATGGCTAAAGAACCGCTGCCCACATCAGTATTTTACGGGTAAAATAGTTGTCGGTGGAGCAGTTTTGGGCAGAGGTATGCACATTGATGATTTTCTGAAAAAAACAAATCTGAAATTCGATAACAATCCGTTCCCTCTGCTTTATTACTGTGACTTGTATGACTGGGACTACACCAAAGCGCCTATACACCGCAGAGAAGAATATTATACCTATTGTATCAAGAAGTCTGATGACGGTAATGATATCTCACATTTTGATATTGACATTAACTCACGAGGTTTCGGTGACCCACCGTACGAAGGTCCTGAATATGAAAAGTACATAAATGTAGATGTGGAATAAAAACAGAAATAAAAAACAAAAATCAAATGGAAAATATAGGATATATTACTGCAATTCAATAAAATCAGTAACTTTATCCGGAAACTATAAAATAACAATTAAACCTTTGAAGATATTATGGATATATTGAAGAAATTGAGCAAATATTTTATCATTACGCTCGCCATTATGTTTGTATGCTCTTTTGTTGTGCTTGTTGATAAATTCCACAAAATCGAATACGATGTGTTTGATGTCTTGGAAACAGACAAGGCTTTGAAATACTTCTTCATACTGGGAGTAACGGCTTTTACGGTTTCGGTAGTAAACAGCATAGGAATTGCCGCCTTGTTCGCCTTTAACAAACTGAAAGTACAGACATGGAAAGAATTTGTCTGTAAGCTGGGAACCGGACTACTGCTTGTCATTCCGCTGTCCGCTATGGTCTATTATTGCGACTGGTTCGTCTATCCCCAAATGAAGAAGGAGTATGTCCGCTTGAAACTGGAAATGAAGAACAATGTTCCAAGAGATATTGACAATAACAGTACGTATCATTCCTACTTTAATAGCATCAAAAATGATATGCCCATGCTCATATCGAAAGCCAGACTTACATACAAACTGGACTCCCTGAAAAACGCTTTCGATGCCGCTACGGACACTTGCCGTATGTACCTCTCCATGCTGCCCGATACAATGGCAGCGGAAGCATCCAACAAATATCGGTTGGGCAGCATGGGAGTAGAACTTACCTGCGCATCGCAACCGACAACAAGCAAGGACAGCCTGATATATATACAAAAAGTATTGCTGTACCAATATGCAGACGAGGCATGGGACACGCAAGCAGAGATACGTGAACTCGCCAATGAATACAGTATCAGGACACGCTACACGGCAGGTCTGTATATATCCTATATCCTCTCCGCACTTGTCATATTCCTGTTTAGACGCTATAACCCGATAAAAAAGATACTGGCAGTATTGGCTATACTGATTGTGCTGTCTTATATGTACAAGGTGTTCGGCGAAGTGGTAGAAGAATATATAGAAGATACCCGGTCAATACCCCGAAAAATAAGCAATGCAACAGACAGAGCCATTTTAAATGAGCGATTGAAAGTAGAAACAAGCAATGACACGATAAAAGAAAACAGAAAATAATATGAAATCAATGATTCTTGCCCTGCTCGTTGCAATGTTAGGTTTCAACGGCTATGCACAAGTAAAAACAGAAAAAGACATGAAACAGGAAATAAAGAAAATGGAAGAACTGATACAGGAGGAATTAGGAATGGTGAAGACATACCCGGAGAAACCTGCCTACTATCTACAGGTAAACAAGACAGGATGCAGATTACTTGTCAGGGTAAATGACATTCCGGTGGGATATCATTTTGTGAAAAATGAAGGTCAGTCTATGCTATATCCTATCAATGATTTGCTATTAGGAAGCGGTAAACATACCGTAAGTATACAGGTCTATCCTCGAACGGGAGAAACGGAAGTCACCAAAGATGCCGGTGTAAATATTAAGGTTGTGCATTATAAAGAAAAACTGGTTGGTATGCCTGAAACACTGGTGGAATTAGACACTCCGACAGATATTGGTATAAAAAAAATCCCGTTGTACACTGATTCCATAAGCTTCAATGCCACACTCCCCTTTAACCATAAAAAAATACTTGCCGAAGCAACGGATTTGCAGACAATACCCGATTTGGAAGAAAAAGTTCTTGCCCATTACAATAAGGTGCGTCAAATGATGATTGATGGAAATTGTTATGAATATCGTAAAATGCGCCTTTCCAGTACATGGGTTTTGACGGAAATGAATTATTTGGGGAAAGAGGCTTTGGAGAAAACATATATCGATTCAGACGATTTTTTCCGTTTTTTATGCAATCCTATAGATTGGATTGCAGAACCAATACAAAATTATGAGATGGTCGTTTGTGGAAATGGAAAATTGGTTTATCTAAGAAGAAAACTTGAACTCGATAATGTTTTACGGGTTCGTTTCTATGACACAGAGGAGGAGAAAAGACTATCACCTGAAAAGCGTACTGTTACAGCATCAAGGTTCATCCTCCTTTATATGCCACAAGGCAGTGATGAATTAGTGGAGCTATATTAGAGAAAAATGAATGTAAGAATGACAAAAAGCTGTATGACTCGACTATATTGCGCAACAGGAAAATGAATAAAGATAGAATAGAACAAAATAAAAGACGCTTGTTTTTACCTTTGGCATTGTTATATCTGTTCTGGATTGAGTCCGGTGTGATTGACCCGTGCTCAGCAACTCCCGGCTATGATGATTCAGGAGTGATTGCATGGGTGTCATTTCCATTCGTAGCTGGAATGTTGCTTTACTGGTGCTTGCATGAATACAACATCACAAGCACCGCAAAATATCTGATATCAGCTCTGTTGCCGACAATCATACTATCAGTCTCAGCCTTAACCGTTACTTATTTTCTGTATCGTATGGAGATAGAATTGAGAGATACGGAGATGTGGAATTTCATCTATGATGCAGGCTGCTATCAGGATGCAGAGCCCCAAAAACTTTTGTGGTTTACAGCAATTTCCATTGTGTTTTATCTGTTCATGAACTTGTTTTTTCATACTATTTCGTACCTTTACAAACAAAACACACGCCTATGGAACAACAAACAATGACCGGTTCGGGACTCTATATCCGCAAGCATCCATTCCTCCCCGCTTCAGCAGCCGTTGCCCTATGTTTCGGATTGCTTTGCCTGTCCGCACTCAGCTCGTGTACAGGGTGCAGCTACAACCACCAAAAGACGATGGGAAGCATAGATAACATTCTGGGCAAAGTAGATACACTGATGAAAAAAACAGACCGATTTTTGGAAGAACATCTGCCGGAAGAACCGCCTATAGACTACGAAAAAGAGGGGGTGAATATGAAGCACTTGTTTGTATTTACAGATACGACAATGACCTACAACGGCAAGCCGTTCATGCCGGGAATGACAATAGGAGAACTGTGTGAGATATTCGGAAATTACGAGCGTCTTGCGGAACCCGGAATATTTATATGGGATTCTATGGGAATCACTATGGTATCACACGATGAAAGCGGAAAAGACAGTGCCCCTATAAGCAGAATACTGATTGACTGGAATATCGAATTAAGTGGGTTTATAACCGATGAAGACCTAAAATGGCTAAAGAACCGCTGCCCACATCAGTATTTTACGGGTAAAATAGTTGTCGGTGGAGCAGTTTTGGGCAGAGGTATGCACATTGATGATTTTCTGAAAAAAACAAACTTGAAATTCAATAACAATCCGTTCCCTCTGCTTTACTATTGTCATCTGCATGACTGGGACTACACCAAAGCGCCTATACACCGCAGAGAAAAATATTATACCTATTGTATCAGGAAGTCTGAAGACGGTAATGATATTGAAAACTTTGATATTGCCATTAACTCACGAGGTTTTGGTGACCCACCGTACGAAGGTCCTGAATATGAAAAGTACATAAACCACCTTGATTAAAACATAGTTATCATGAAAACACGAATCAACCTCTCAATCTATCTTATAGTATTGTTCTTCACGCTAACAGCCTGTGGTGAAAGAACAGACGGTCTGTATGGCACTCGCTACAGCCGCTCGGAGCTGGAAGAAATGGGTGTAAACACCGAGCATCTGTTTATTTTCGACGGCGATAAAATATCGTATAACGGCAAAGAGTTTTGGCCGGGAATGAGTATTGAAGAGGTAACGGAAATATTCGGTGAACCTTATACACGTATGAATGAAAACAAACATTTTTGGGGTGAGTCTACAGATTACTACTGGGATGACTGGGGAGTAATAATAAATACCCAATTGAGGAATGGCATTCAAACAGTAATGATGGTGGATATTCGTTGGAATTTGACAATAGACGAAGGTCTTGAATTTGCGAGTAGTGAAAATTTACGGAATTTAGCACAAAGTATGAAAGAAGACAATCCCAAGACTTACTTTAAAGGCAATATTTTGGTTGGTGGCATGCCATTGGGAAGGATGACAAATGTAAAGAAGGATTTTATGAAAGAGAATGAACTCCTCTTTTTTCACCGACATAGAGGAGACCGGATAGCAGAACATAGGATTTTGGATTCTTATGATTATACAAAACTTAAAAATTTCAAGAAAGAGGATCGGTATATTTTTTATTATCTTGTTTTGATGTCTATGGATTATACAAAAACTGAGAGTTTTATGTGTGTACTTGATTTATACTACATTTGATACTTGTTCATTATGGTTAAATATATGGTAACATTTAATTGTAGTACCGGAATGGGCAAGGTAAAGTAGTGCTCTGCGCCCACTGCCACTATCAACATTGGCAATTTTCCCAGGTTGAACACTATCCCAAAACCCATAAAACCTTTCTTCCCGGTCTTTACACAACAAGATGTTGGTCTGTCATGGAAGTTAGAGAAGTACATGCACGCAAGCACAGATGTTTGAAATGAAGTAAAATGGCTGGGATCAACCTCCCATTTTCACCGGGAAACCATAAAAAGAGTCAAACATTCCCTTCGCATCTCTTGCAGGATGAAACTTTTTCATTATATTTGTAAGGCAGTGTAAAACAACAATTTTAAAGCGTGTTGGCTGGTACCTTGTATTAGAAATCTGGTAAATTTCAAAGGAAGCAAGGAAAAGCGGCAACACCTGTGGTCCGTACCCCTATATTGGCCACAGGATGCGCCCTGCAATTCTTCTTCTCTGCGGATATCCCGGATTTCCCATATAGGAATTCATGCCCTTTACACCTTCGGGTATATTGGCGTGCTCTTACAGACATGATTGGCCTCTGCCGCAAAAACAATAAACGGGTGCATATGGGATTGAAACTCAAAATAATCTTAGGCTATGCCATTCTGATAGCGCTGCTTGCCGTAACCATTTGCCTGTTCCGCCGTGAGCAGATAAAGCGGAACACCCTTCTGCGCAACGAGAGGGAGCTGGTCCATACCTGGCAGCTGACGGAACAGATCTACGCCGACCTGCTGGAACTTGCCACGGAAGGCGAAATGGTCAGCGTCTGGAAGCAGGAAGACTATCTTTCATACAGTGAAAGGAGAAGGGAGATCTGCGACACATTGCGGATCCTGAAAAGCAACGCGCACACCACCGGGCTTCAGGGTGAAATAGACACCCTCTGCCTGCTGCTGAAGGAGAAGGAGCGGCTTCTCGGCACGGTCATGAATACCTTTAAAAGGCTGCAAAGCCAGACTGACATCATCAATGAGAGGATTCCGTCCATCATATCCAAAGTGGAGGACGTCCCCGATGTCCCGGAGGAGAAAAGCCTCCGTGAGGAACCCGCTTGGAGAAAAAACATCTTTTCCATATTCCGCAAAAAAGAGAAAAAATCCGCCTACCTGCGTCAAAAGGAAAAATCGGAAAGGAAAAAAGAAAAAGCTCCCTCTTCCGTCACCACCGGCATGCTCTATTCCCTGAACCATGAAGTGACAAGGAAACGGCAGGCGCAGCAAAGGCAGCTGACCACCCAGATGGACAGCCTGTATGTGAAAAACATGGACCTGAACCGGAAGCTGAACAGCCTTATCCGGACACTTGAATTTGAAAGTAACCGACGAATTTCCGACAGATACAGGCGGTTCGTATCAGAAAGGGAACACTCTTATCTTGTTATTTCCTTTCTTGCCATATCCGTCTCCCTGCTTGCTTTTTTACTGTATATCATAATCCACAGAGAGTTAAACAGGAAATACAGATACGAAAAGGAACTTGAAGCATCGGATACAAGAAACAGGGAGCTGTTGCAGTCAAGAAAAGACATGATGCTTTCCATCGCTCATGACCTGCGTTCTCCACTAAGTACCATAAAGGGTGCTGCGGAACTCTTGCCGGAGGAGTCCGTACCGGAATGCCGGAGTGAATACCTGGAGAGCATATCGCACGCATCCGACTATATGCTTACACTTGTTGAGACACTTATGAATTTTTACCTGCTGGATACGGAGCAGAACCGTTCCCAAATCTCGGTCTATAATCTGGAATCCCTGTTCAAGGAAGTCGCTGACAATTTTGTTCTGCAGGCGAGGAAGAAGGACCTTCGCTTTTCAAGCGAGTTCCTTGATATGGACATTGTTGTCAGCGGGGACCGGGGGCAGCTGCAACAGATCATAAGCAATCTGATTGCCAATGCGCTCAAATTTACAGAAAAAGGAGGCATATGCCTAAGTGCCGAATATCACGGCGGTGAGCTGCGGTTTTCAGTACGGGATACAGGCTGTGGGATGGACAGCAAGGATACCGAACGGATATTCACAGCCTTTGAACGGCTTGAAAATGCCCGTAACGTACCGGGATTCGGACTTGGCCTGACCATATCGTACCGTCTTGTTTCACGGATGGGCGGCAATATCCGTGTTGAAAGCCGCCCGGGGGAAGGCAGTACATTCATTGTCATTCTTCCCCTCCGGGAGGCGGACGAGAAATCTCCGATAGAGGAAAACGAGCCTGTATCCGTCATTTCAAGACTGAACGGCATTTCCGTGCTTCTGCTTGACGATGATATCAGACAGCTCCGCATAACGGGAGAAATGCTCAAGCGGCTCGGGGCGGACTGCACCCCATGTGCCACCAGCCGTGAACTCATAGCCCGGATAAGGGAGAAAAGCTATGATGTGTTGCTGACAGATATCCAGATGCCTGAAATGGACGGATTCTCCATTCTTGAGCTGCTCCGTTCCTCCAATATAGGCTGTGCAAACACTATTCCTGTAATAGCCCTGACCGCCCGTGTGGATGATGACATGAATTACCTCTCATGCGGATTTGCCGGCTGTATCCGCAAACCGTTCTCCATAGACAGGCTGTTTGCCGGCATATCCGGAATCATCGGAACGGTAAAGGAACGGGTATGGAAACCGGACTTGTCCCTGCTCTTTGCCGGAGAGGACAACCACAGGGAAATGCTGCGAATCTTTGTCGATGAGAGCCGTAAGGAACTCTCCCGGCTGCACGATGCGCTGCATGGAAATGACAGACAAGCCCTTCGGGATATCCTTCACAAGAACCTGCCGCTTTGGGGAACCGTGAACCTGGACTATCCGATGGAAACGCTTCATGAGATTGTCACAACGGATCCGGACAAATGGCAGGAAAAGCAACTCAAAGAAATATACAGGATTGAACAGGCTGCATCGAAACTGGTCATCCATGTTGAAAAAATGCAGGAGGAAGCACATGAAAAGAACAATACTGATAATTGAAGACGATATAATATTCAGCCGCAGCATCAGCAATTGGCTGAAGAAAAAAAATATGGAGACGGAATGCGTGACACATCTTTCCTCTGCACGCAGGAAACTTTCATCCGGGGAGTATGACCTTGTCCTCGCAGACCTGCGTCTGCCTGACGGCAACAGTACGGAACTGTTAAGATGGATACATGAAAAGCATCTGAATATCCCATTCCTCATAATGACCAACTACGGCCAGGTAGAGAATGCGGTGGAAGCCATGCAGCTTGGTGCCGCAAACTACCTTTGCAAACCCATACAGCCGGACAGACTGCTGGAGTCCATTGGCAAGGTTTTCAGCCGTATAAAACATGATATAAATGAGTTCTACCGCGGAGAGAGTGACAAGGCCCGGGAGATGTACCGCCAAATAAGCCTGGTTGCGGCTTCCGACATATCCGTCCTTCTTCGCGGGGCTTCCGGTACAGGCAAGGAGCACATAGCCAGGGAGATGCATGAACAGAGCCGCAGAAAGTACAAGCCGTATGTAACGGTCGATTGCGGGGCCATTCCCGAAGAGCTTGCCGCATCTGAATTCTTCGGCCACCGCAAGGGCTCGTTCACCGGCGCTGACAGTGACAAGCCCGGACTGTTTCAGGAGGCTGACGGCGGGACACTCTTTCTTGACGAGATAGGCAACCTTTCCTATAAGACACAAATGCTCCTGCTTCGTGCCCTGCAGGAAAAATGCTACAAGCAAGTCGGCTCCACGAAAGAACGCCGCTTTGACATCCGTCTGTTGGCCGCCACCAACGAGAATCTGGAGAAAGCCATAACGGAAGGACGTTTCCGTGAGGATCTGTTCCACCGTCTCAACGAGTTCACCATCAGAGTCCCCCTACTGTCCGAATGCCCGGAGGACATACTTCCCATGGCAAAATTCTTCCTTGAGCGTTTTTCCAAGGAACACAGGGTCTCACTCCAGGGATTTGACTGTCTTGCCATAGCCGCCATGCGGGAATACGGATGGCCGGGAAACATCAGGGAACTGAGGAACACCGTCCGCAGTGCCATGCTGCTTGCCACCAACGGCTGGATAACAGCCGGCAATATGAAACTTGACCTGAGTGTAAGACCGGAAGAGAATGTGATTCTCTCAGAAGACGAAAAAGAACGGCAACTGCTCGTGAAAATGCTTGAGCAGACGGGAAACAACCGTTCAAAGACGGCCAAACTCCTGAACATGAGCCGTACGACCCTGTACGAAAAGCTGAAAAGATATGGAATCATCTGATGCGGGCAAGGGTGTCGGAAAATCCGACTCCCATAGGATTAACTCTTTTTGTCTTGCATTCCGACAGGTTTCCTTTTATGTTTGACATTGGAAAAACAAGCCATAAAAAACGATGAGTTATGAAGATACACTCTCTACGCGGCAGACTGCACATGCAGATCTGCGACTTTGAACACCGGGAAAGAATGTGGAAAACAGGACCGGCGCAGGCCATGGGGCTTCCCCCAAAAAAAGGCAGCGTTCACAGGATCATAGAAACCGTTCTCCTTGTCCCGATAACAGACGACCTTTACAGGGAAACCGGCAAGGTCATCCGTTACAGACAAACACTTACGGGCAGTTTCACATTATTATACAGGAACAGGCCTTTTGCGGTCATATTTCTGCCCAATCCGGGAACCGGAAGGGTATTCATAAAATATCTGAACTCCAACGGTGTACAGTGCACAGCTTTGAAAGAGCTGTGGGACACGGAAGAGATTGCCGGATTTATCCGCCGGAACCTTTCCTGAAAGCCTGTCCAATGCAAGGGGGCTTACAAAAAGTGTACATATCCCTTACATTATTGTAAGGCAGGTGTACATTGTAGGTTTACACCCTATAGACAGTGTGGAATTTATCTGTCTGTCCGCCTGATATTTATAAGATTTCATGCCGGTTCCCATATATGAGGCATGGCATTGGCCCATACATAAACCGGATGTAACACTTAAATCAGGAGCGTATGGAAACATTAATAAGCAGCCGTCTGTTCGGACATTTTGCAGAAACCTTCCGGGAAGGGAAAACAATCACAGAGAACAAGGTAACCGATGCCTATGGAGAGTTCATATCCCAACTCTCCCTGCTGGCAAACGGGGAACAGGCAGTGATAGACAAGTTAAGGCATCTCAGGATATTGGAACTGGAACTTGATCTCTACAGAGACATACCGGGACACCGTCCTGAGCATATAATGGAAATATATCTTACAAAAACGACTTCCCTTGTCAAGATGGAAATCGAGCTCCTTCTCTTTTCAGTGGAGCATCCGGAGTGTCAGGTCTCCTCCGATATACAGAAAAAGCGTTCAGGCGTCCCATCCATACACTGGAACGGTTCCACCACCAGCCTTATGGAGCTGATAGCCTCACTGGACTACTCCGGTCTTATCACCAATGACAACGGTGCCCGCCAATCCTTTGCCGGCCTGGTTGCCGCATTTGAGGAATTCTTCAACATCACCCTTCCCAAGCCATACGACCTTCGTGCCGACCTTGCCCGCAGAAAGAAGAACCTCTCCGTCCTGCTTCCAAAACTCAAGGAGAATTATGAGAAAAACATAGTAAAATGCGGTCTCGGACAGCGTTGATACCGGGCAAAAAGCACCGTGTCCTTCAAAGTCATCTTTTGTCAGGGATAGTCACCCCGCTCCGTTTGGTACATAGCGGAATTCTCACTTATTTTGCCCCCATGAAAAGAAACCAAGAAAACATATGTCCTATGGCTAAAATCAAACAGACCGGCAAGCCGGCACAGGCTGCCGCCGGACAACCATGAAAGGGCGGGCGCAAGCCGAAGGATGAATCCGAACTTCATTCCTATTATTACGGGTTCCGCCTGGACGAGATGCAGAACATCGAATTCGAGAGGCTCTACGCGAATTCCGGCGCGAAGACCAGGTCGCAGTTCATCCTCTCGGCCATTTTCGGCAGGCCGCTGAAGGTGGTGAAGATCGACAAGGCCGCCACGGACTTCTACATCCGGCTGACGAACCTGCAGAGCGACTACCGCCGCGTGGGAGTGAACTACAACCAGGTGGCCAAGGCCGTCCACAGCGGGGAGCTGACCGAAAAGAAAGCCCTGGCCCTGCTTTACAAGCTGGAACAGCTGACCGTGGAGTACATCTCGCTGAACAAGGAGATCATCCGTCTCACCAAGGAATTCGAGCGATGGTTGCAAAGATAACGTCCGGGGTGTCCGTCTACGGGGCGCTTTATTACAACCAGGAGAAAGTGGACAAGGGCAAGGCCCGGACCCTGGCATGGAACCGTATCATGGAGCGTCCCGACGGCACGGCCGGCATCCCGGAATGCATGCGCAGCTTCGAGGCATACCTTGCCGCCAACCTCCGGACGGAAAAGCCGGTGATCCACCTCTCACTCAACCCCCATCCCGATGACAGGCTCTCCGACGGACAGCTGGAGGCCATCGGGCGGGAATACATGGAGAAACTGGGATACGGCGACCAGCCCTACATCATTTTCCGGCACGAGGACAACGCGCGCCCCCATATCCACATCGTCTCCCTGCGCATAGACGAACAGGGCAGGAAGATCCGGGATTACAAGGAGTGGGAACGTTCCATGAAAATCTGCCGGGAGCTGGAACAGAAATACGGACTGGTCCCGTCAACGAAAGAGGAACGCAAGGCCTCCGGTGCCATGACAGCGGTGGAATACCGCAAAGGCGATCTGAAACACCAGATCGCAAACGTGGTCAGACCGGCCCTGCAGGATTACCGTTTCCGCTCATTCAGGGAATTCAAGGCCCTGCTCGGACTCTTCAACGTGACGGTGGAAGAAGTACGCAAGAGTGTCGACGGAAGGATATGCCACGGGCTGGTCTATGCGGCACTCGATGAGAAGGGCAGACGCTGTGGCGTGGGCATCAAGTCCAGCGACATCGGCAGGAGCGTCGGTTACGAGGCCCTGAAAAGGAAATGCGCCCGGAGCAAGACGTGGATGAAGGCACATCCCGTACAGGAAAGCACAAAGGAGGCCATCCGGGAAGCCCTGCGTCAGGACACCCGTCAGGGATTCCTCCGGCTCCTGGCCGAAAAAGGCGTCGTCCCCATACTCTGGGAAAACGAACAAGGCGTGATTTACGGGGTGACCTACATCGACCACGGATCGAGAACGGTATTCAAGGGCTCGGCCCTTGGCAGGGAGTTCTCCGCCTCCGTCCTGAACAGGCTGTACGGCACGCCGCTTCCCATGGCAATCCCCCATGGGGATGCCTCCTTGAAAGAGGAAAGGGCAAGAGGGGAAACCGGACTTGCGGAAGGGCTGCTGGATATCCTCACGACGGAATCCCGTCCTTATCCGGGCGAGGAAACCGTGGAAGGCCCCTACGGAAAGAGAAAAAAGAAACGGAAACGCCGCGGCCCGCATATCGGCTAAAAGGGTTTCCCAAAAGATAAGACATAAGCAAAGTATCACCTGTAAAACAAGTAAAACATGTCACAAGAAGATGCCAGGGGACTCGGCAAGACCACCGACTTCATGCGGGCGGTCAGCATCCTGTTCCTCGTGATGAACGTCTATTATTTCTGCTATCCGTTTTTCCACCGCCTGGGATGTACCAACGGCATGGCGGACAGGATCCTTCTGAACCTGCAACGGGACACGGGGCTGTTCACCCATTCGCTGGTGACCAAGTCCTTCTGCCTGATGTTCCTCCTCTTCTCCGCAATGGGGGCCAGGGGGCGCAGACAGATGGAGATGTCCCGCCTGCGCATCGGCTGTGTCCTCATTTGCGGGCTGTCGTTCTATTTCTCAAGCGAGCTGCTGCTCACTTCCCCGTGGGACATCCGGCTTGTCACGCTGCTGTACGTCTCCGCCGTCACCGCGGGTTACATCTGCCTCCTGACCGCAGGCATGTGGGCCGGCCGCCTTCTGGGAAGCCGGCTGATGGATGACGTGTTCAACGAGGAGAACGAGTCCTTCATGCAGGAGACAAGGCTGATGACGAACGAGTATTCGGTGAACCTTCCGACCCGTTTCCATTACAACAGGAAATGGCATGACGGCTGAATAAACGTGGTGAACCCGTTCCGGGCAACCCTCGTGCTGGGCACGCCGGGCAGCGGGAAATCGTACTGCGTCATCAACCAGTTCATCAAGCAGCAGATAGCGAAGGGCTACGCGCTCTATTGTTATGATTTCAAATATCCGGACCTGAGCACCATCGTCTACAACCACCTGCTCCAAAACAGGGACAAGTACGCGGGCGACGTCCGGTTCTACGTGATCAACTTCGACGACCCGCGCCGCAGCCACCGCTGCAACCCGATCAACCCGGCCTTCATGTCGGACATCGCGGACGCCTACGAGTCGGCATACGTGATCTTATTGAACCTGAACAAGACCTGGATACAGAAACAGGGCGATTTTTTCGTGGAATCCCCGATCATCCTGCTGGCCGCCATCATATGGTACCTCAAGATTTTCGATGGAGGGAGATACTGCACCTTCCCCCATGCCATCGAGCTGCTGAACAAGCCCTACTCGGACGTGTTCACCATCCTGACCTCGTACCGTGAGCTTGAGAACTACCTCTCACCCTTCATGGACGCCTGGAAAGGCGGGGCGATGGAGCAGCTCCAGGGCCAGATAGCGAGCGCGAAGATACCGCTCTCGCGCATGATCAGCCCCTCGCTCTACTGGATCATGAGCGGGGACGACTTCACGCTGGACATCAACAACCCTGAGCAGCCCAAGGTACTGTGCGTGGGCAACAACCCCGACCGGCAGAACATCTATTCGGCGGCCCTGGGACTTTACAACGCCCGCATCGTCAAGCTGGTCAACCGGAAGGGAAAGCTGAAGAGCTCCATCCTGGTGGACGAGGTGCCGACCATCTATTTCCGGGGGCTCGACACGCTGATCGCCACGGCGCGGAGCAACAAGGTGGCGGTCTGTTTGGGAGCGCAGGACTTCAGCCAGCTGGTACGCGACTACGGTGAAAAGGAGGCGCGCGTGATCCAGAACACCATCGGCAACATCTTTTCCGGACAGGTTGTGGGAGAAACCGCGAAGAACCTCTCGGAACGCTTCGGCAAGGTGCTCCAGCAGCGCAAGTCCGTCAATATGACGAAAGAGGACACTTCCACCAACATCAGCACCCAGCTGGACTCCCTGATACCCGCCTCCAAGATATCCAACCTCTCACAGGGGATGTTCGTGGGAAGCGTATCGGACAATTTCGGAGAGACCATCAGGCAGAAAATATTCCACGCCCGGATCATGGTGGACAATGCCGGGGTGGAGGCTGAGACGAGGGCGTACAGACCGATACCCGTCATCACGGACTTCACGGGAGAGGACGGCCGGGACCATATGCAGGAGGAAATAGAGCGTAACTACTACCGTATCAAGGAAGAGGTGGGCGACATCATCCGCCGGGAGCTCCTGCGCATAGAAAACGATCCGAATCTGAGCCACCTGCTGGAGACGGACGGGGAATAACAGACTGATATAAAAACAGGATTGCCCTCCGGCAATCCGCCATTCAATAACCGTTTAATTTTAGTTTTATGACCGAGAAAAAGAAAAACATCGCCCTTCAGGGAAAACCCTGTTTCCCGTGGGTGGGCGGAAAGAGAAGACTGCTGCCGGTACTCACCGAATCCCTGCCGGCAGATTTCGGAAAGATGGAAACCTATGTGGAACCCTTCGTGGGCGGCGGCGCGCTGTTCTTCTGACTAAGACAGGCCCATCCCGATATCCGCTGCGTGATCAACGATTCCAACGAGAGCCTGGTGAACGTGTACCGTGTCATCCAAAACTCCCCGGAGGAACTGATCAAGGCATTGGATGGTATCCAAAGAGAATACCATGCCTTGGCGGAGCACGCGGACAGAAGGGCGTACTTCATGGAGAGACGCACATTCTTCAACGAGGGTGGTCCTGACGATGTCACCCGCGCGGCGCTGTTCATCTTCTTCATGCGCACCTGCTACAACGGCATCTATTCGGTAAACCGCAGCGGCAAGCTCTCCGTGACGTTCGGTGCGGGCAACCGCGCGAAAATACTGGAAGAGGACCTGCTCCGCCTGAACCATAAACTGCTGCAGGGAGTTGTCATCCTGGATGGAGACTACCGCCGGACGGCGAAGTATGCCGGAGAGAAAACCTTCTTCTACTTTGATCCACCTTACAAGCCGGTCAACGAGTCGGGCGGCTGCACCTCCTACATGCCGGACGACTTCGACGACCACGACCAGATCCGCCTGGCCGAGTTCTGCAGGGACCTGGGGAATGCCGGCAGCAAATGAATGCTCTCCAACTCGGACCCGCGCGAAAAGGACCCGACCAATACCTTCTTCGACGACCTGTACGACGGCTTCCATATCCAACGGCTGAGCATCTTCCGCTCGGTCTGCTCCATCGCCGAGAAACGGAAACCGGTCAACGAACTGCTGATAAGAAACTATTAATAAGAATTGGTATGGGATAAACGTCGAAAACATATCCGATATCTGTACTGTAAACAAAGGACTACCCGATTTTGGGTAGTCCTTTGTCGTTACTTGCAGTTTAAAATTATCAAGGCTTGATGTGGATACCGGTACGGACTGCCGCCGGAAGCGGTTTCATTCCGGATAGCGGAGGGTGATCGCGGCATGCCCCTCTTTATAGCTCACCCTGAGCCCGAGCTTGTCCAGCTCCTCCCGGACAAGGGATTCCTCGAACCCTTCGGCCATGAATTTTTCCCTGAGCAGGCCGGCGACATTTCCCGTTCCGGTACTTCCGGAAAGAAAATCCTCCGTCCATTGTAGGAAACTTCCGCCCGTACGTACCAGGTTGTAGCGCCTCAGACAGAAGTTCTCCATGCTCTTCAGGTTGAATCCTTTGAAAGACAGCAGGTCGCAGAGAAGCGGCCCGTTGGCATCGTCCACCTTGATTTCCGCCGTCAGTACGCAGGCCGGCGTGCCTTTTTCTCCGGGAGCATTATAATAAAGCCGGATGTTGTCCCCTATATACAGCCCCATGGCATACACCATCTCTCCAGGGGATTCCGTCATGACGGGAAATGCCTGCAATCCGGCATCCTTCCCCCGCTTCAAAAGCACGATGTCCGGTTTTCCGGAGCTCCTGTCTTCCGGCGGGCATGACACCATCGTTCCGTTGGTCTTTCTCCATCCGAGAAACCGCAGGCAGTTCCCTATATCTTTCAGATACCTTTCTTTCTCCCTACTTCCATCGAGATACGGGTGGAGCGTATCCACGATTTCGGCCCAGTTCTCATTCGTCTTCATATATTATTGTTTACAAATTTCTATAAATCAAGCCGTTTTGCAGTGGAAATATAGCTATTTTATCCCGACCGGTCAAATGAATTCCCTAAAAAGTCATGGGAGAACCGCTCATGTAACCTTCCCGTGATTTGTCAGAAACCGGGTACGGTCCATATCTCCTTCGGTCCGGCATGAAGCCTTGTCGGACTCTTTCCCCGTCCTTCCGTACAGGGTCCGCCGGATGATTTTAATTGTACGGATTTTTTAATAACACATGAGTCTCCTCCGCCATATCCCTTTCCAGCTTTTTTATCAATTTTAATGAGAAACCGAATCTGGAAGAATATGAATGACAGGCAGGTCAGGATATTGTTTGAAAACAATAAAACCAATGGGTGTGATAAGCGCGGATAACAAAGGAAATCTTTCTTTTTTGCAGATGTGAATGATAATCGGGCCTTTCATTCCGGCTGCAAAATAGGCAGTGCATCGGTAAAATGAAGGGAGGGCCGGACTTTTGGCTCTCCCTTGTTGCATGTCAGTCCCATCGTAGGACCGGTTACCGTTTTATCTTTCACCCGCTTCCCTGTTTCAGTTCCGCACATGGCTCCTCCGCCTTTTTCAGGCGGTGCTGCAGGAACTCGTTCAAATCCTTGTGAGGCAGGTAGTGCACCGCCTTGTCCGTCACGCTCCCGCACCGCCTTCTGATCTCCTCCGTGGTTTTCCGGCCCGCGTCATCATTGTCCAGGAAACAGCAGACATGCCCGTAGCCTTTCAGCACGTCCAACGCCCCCGGCAGATTACCGACCGAATTGAGCACCACGCAGTCCGGCACCGGCTTTCCCTGTTTGAGCGTAAGGTACGAGAGATAGTCCATGAAGCCCTCAAACACCAGGGCCGTCGCCTTTCCGTTCCCCCCGGCTCCATGCCTGAGATGCGTGATGTCCTTTGGGGAGGTCGAACCCTTGAAATAAGGGTTGCGTATCTCCAGGCCGCCCTTCCGGTTCCTGAACCCGATCCCGAAGTACCATTTGCCGCGCGTGCGGTAATGGACCTCCACGCACTCCCCCAAGGCAATGCCGGAAGGAATCCCCCTCTTTGCCAGATAGTCCAGCAGCACCGTATTGCGGAGCGGCGAGACGCGCAGCTCCTCGAATGCCGGAGGCGTGGCGGCCGCCTTTCGGGGTGCCTGGGCGGGCGTGGACACGGGGAAGTGTCCCTCTATGCCCTTCAATACGGAGGATATGTCGCGCGTCCCGTACAGCCTTTGCGCCAGGTCGATGATGCTTCCTCCCGTCCCCTCGCCGAAGTCGATTCACAGGTTTCTGGAAAGGCTGACCTTGAATGAGGGGGTACGCTCCTGTCTGAAAGGCGAGCGGTACCACAAACTGTCCCCCTGTTCCCTTACGGGGGAGAATCCCATCCGCCGGAGGTAATCCTCCAGCGGAATCCTTTTCGCTTCTTCAATGTTCATGACTCGTCGTATGATTGATAAACAGTAAGAATTTAGAACCGCCTGCCGAACCATTCCACCGGGTCCAGCAGCCGGCCGTTTTTTTGCAGTTCGAAATGCAGGTGGTTGCCGGTGGACATCCCCGTGCTTCCGACCTTCCCGATGCGCTGCCCGATACGGACCGTTTCACCTTTCCTTACAAGGATCCGGCTCATGTGCGCGTACAGGGTGGAGTATCCACCCCCATGGCGGATAAGGACGGTCCGGCCGTAACCCGGACTGTAGCCGGCGGAGATCACCCGGCCGTTTCCGGCCGAATATACCGGCTCGCCATACGGGGCCGCCAGGTCCACCCCCTTATGGAATGTTCTCCGGCCCTTAAGGGGATGGATCCTGTATCCGAATCCGGAGGACACCCGGTAGCGGGTACGCCTGCCGTCAAGGGGAAACAGGACCGGATAGTCCGTCAGGACGGCGACCGTCCGCCGCAGCCCTCATTCCTCCGCTCATTTCCCCGGTTCCCGGACATGCCCGTTTAACATTTCCCCGCCGCCTTCCGCCGTTCTTCCCCCATCCTCCAGGCAGGCGGAAAGTGACAAAAGGTGACAAAACATGACTATTAATGACAACTTCCTCATAATCAATTTATTTAATGGCGAAGATACTAATTTTACCCCCCGAAATGATTCATTCACCTTTAAATTTAACAGTCATGCAAGAAGTAAATCCCGCTGCTCAAGGCAGCGAAAACGCCACTCAGGAACAGGGTTACCTGATGGCTTACGACAAGAAGGAACAGAAGGCGAAAGGCGTCAAGGGCATCGCGGCAAACGGTGAGCTGGAGACGCTCGAGGCCAGCGAACGGAACAAGGGGCAGTTCGTCCGCGTGGACCGCTTCGGGAATTTCTTCACCAACTTCGGGAAGAACTTCCTCTACCAGTACAACAACCCCACACGTTTCTCCCTTTACCGGATGGAGGAAAACACCCCGGTGGAACAGGCCGCCAGGAAAATCGAGGAGGCCCAACGCCCCGAGAACGAGGCCGTCCGCCGCGAGCTTTCCAAGAACAACCGCATCTACAACAACCATTTCTTCAACGAACGGGAGATCAACTGGCAGCAGGCGGAGCGTTACGGCCTTACCCCGGAGGTGCTCAAACAGACGGGCGATATGGAAAAACTGCTGCAGGGCAGGCAGTCCGGCATAGCCTATGACATCTCCATGAACACCGAGCTGGGACGTCAGAAGGGGGATGCCAAGCTCTCGCTCTTCCGCGACGAGAACGGGGCGGTCAAGTTCGACCTGCACTTCATCCGCCAGGCACCGAAAGTCGGACAGGAATACCGGGGATACAAACTGGAGGAGGATGTGCTGGAGGCATTGAACCGTACCGGCAACGCGGGCCGGATTGTCAACCTGGTCACGGACTACCGTACCAGGGAAACGAAGCCCTGCTACCTGTCCAAGGACCCGGTGACCAACGAGATGTTCTTCCTTCCGGCAGACCAGGCACGCTGTCCGCGCAAGATAAAGGACTATGCGCTGAGCGACAAGGAATACGCCGACTACGCCGCAGGAAAAGAGATACCCATCGAGTTCAAGTCCTCGAACGGGAAGGTGTACCGGACCTCCATCCAGATGAGTGCTGCCGAACGCGGTACGGAATTCCTGTGGGAACGCAGTACCCTCAAGCCGGAGAAAAAACAGGGGCAGGAACAGACGGCCGGCCTTAAGGAGACTGCCGGGAAACCGGCCAGACGGACCAGACAGGCCATAACCCCCAAAATGTAACCGGCCATGACATCCGCAAATGAGAACATCAGGCAACTGGAAGGGCTGTTCCGAGAGGACGGCGCAGGCGGTCTCCTTGTCTGCTACGAGACGGGCAGGGAGAAGCCCCATGCCGACTCCTCCTACCAGCTTTATCCTGTCGACCCGGACCGGAAGGGCATGACCTACCAGTTCCTCAGCCTCCTGCATGTCGGGGTGGAGACCGCCCGGATATCGGCATTCATTCCTGACACCCGTATGGAGGTCTACCGCTTCCCCCGCATGTCCGGCCTTCCTCCCTTTTATCGGGATACCCCCGTCAAAGAGTATATCACCGGCATGCTGCTGCCCCATATCAAGAGGAACAGGCTGAAGCCGGTGGTAAGTGTCAACCTGCGCGACATGGTCTTCATACGCTCCGAAGGGCTGTCTGTGGAACCGGGCGGCATTCTCCGTCTCGATGCCGGGCAGATCGACCGGCTCGTGGAGTTCCGCCGGCGGCAGGACGGGCTGGCCGCAAGGTACAAATACATCCCCGGGTACAAGCTGCCCCTGCGCGTCATCGAGACTCCCAAAGGTGTACTGGTGTTCAGCGGCGGCGACATCGGAAGGGAAGGGACCGAAAACTTCTATAAGTTCCTGCTGGGGAACTATTTCTCGATGCACGCGCCTTCCGGTCCCGTCAGGCAATACTGCGTGGATTCCCCTTCCGGAAGGCTGTACGGGCTCACCGACACCGCCTTCCGGAAAGAGGCGGAAACAGGCAGGTACATATTCGACCTTTTCGACGCGTACGCCGATATCGGGGCGTCGGAAAAGAAAGGATGGGTGTTGGAATTCGCCACGGACATGGCCCCTTCCGACACGGAATACCGCCGCCTGGAGGACTTCTCCGGCTGCCGGCCGGAAGGGAACAACAGGGATATCTGCCGGCTGCTCACCCTGCAGAAGCACTTCGACAGGGACATCATCCTCGATCCGGCTTTCGCCTACCATTTCCGGTTCAAGGAATTCGTCAGGAGGATGGATGATTGCGTGAACGGCCTTTCCAAGGGGGACAGCATGGAAAAAATACTGGAGGAGATGCGGGAGAAGTCGGACCGTATCTTAAGGACGGATTTTCTGGTACGGGGATACGGCACTCCGGAGAGAGTAAAAAGGAACAGGGTCGAAAAAACCGAAAGGAACAACAGGATAAAACGATAATACGATGGACAGCAACAGACTATCTTCCGAACCTTATTTCAATCCGCAGCAGCCCGGCACGGTCTGTATCGCCATGGACAGGTACGGCCATTACCGGCCGTCTTCGGAAAACGCCCTGCGTTTCCTGCAGCAGGGTGACGTGGAAACCGGAGTAAGGCATTTTCTGGACGACAACGTGAAGGCCGCCTCCCTCTGCACATACGTGCCGGACGTGACACTGCTCGTCTTCCGTTTCCAAAGCATGAAGGACGTGCCGCCGCCCGTGTCGGGACAGACGGCCGACCGCTACATACGTGACACGCTCCTTCCTTTTCTGGCCTCGGAAAGCCGGTTGCCGGAAAAGAAAATCACCCTTGCAGACGCGGTATATTCCACCCTGACCAGGGGAACGCCGGACTGCTCCGTGCTGAAAAAACACTTCATGCAGGAGACCGGCTACATCGAATTCCTTGGGAGGCAGCGCGAAAGGAAGAATATCTACCGCCTGCAGCCGGAATACGTGCTGCCCCTTACGGTGGTGAAAAATGATTTCGGTTACCTGCTTTTCTCCGGCAACGAGACCGGCAGGGAGGGGTTCAGGGCCTGCATCCAGCATGTGGCGGACCACTATTTCGACCCGCACTGCGACATGGGCCGGCTGGACATCTATGAATGCCCCGTCCTGGAGGGAAAGCTGCCTTCCTTTATTGACACGGTATACGCCCCTTTCCGATACTTTCCGGTAAACCGGTTCGATTTTTCCCCTCACCGCCATGTCGCCCCGTCCGCGCTGCCGGAGGGATTCACGGAAGGGCTGGTTCCCCTATACAGCCATCCGCTGCGTCCCGACGCGGATAGTTTCGCCGGTTTCATCTCACGCTTCAAGGACGATGAGAGGACACAAACGACCGTCAGCCGGGAGAACTACGACATCTACCGGCTGCTGACCGTCATGCGTAACGGCTATATGAATGTCCATGAGAAACCGTTTACGTACTTCGACACCCTGCTGCCGGTGGCAAGGAAGCTGGAACAGGTCACGCAGGTGAAAAACGCCGCCGCATTCAACGCGGACGATTTCAGGATCTATTCCTCGGTTCTCAGCCGACAGGCGGAAGCCATCCTGCAAAGGGATTTCGATGTGAGGGGGCACCGTTCCATCGTAAACGAGCTGGATGACGGGAACCTTGCCTTCACGGCAGGCCGCGTCAAGCTGAACTCCGTTCAAAGGGCGGTGCTTCACGACGGGCACGCGGTGCATCTTCCGGAGAATGACTCTCCGGAAAACCGCCGGCAGGCGTACTGCATGGCCGACAGGTTCGAAAACCGGCTGGTAACATCGGCAAGGCCGTTCCCCGGCGTGCGGACATACCGGATGACAAGCGACGGGCTGATCCGCCCGGTTGATCCGGAACCTGACGGGAAAGCGAAAAAAAGAGAAACGAAGTCCAAGAGTAACAAGCCTAAAATATAGCCATGATCAGAAAAGAGCAAGTCAGAATCGGGATGCGGATTGTCGGGGACGATCCCGAATCCCCTGAAAGCTATCCGTACAAGGGAACCGTCACCGCCCTTTGCGAGACAGGCCGGAATGAAACGGACTTTTACATTGTCATCAAACTGGACGGGGAATCCATGAGACAGCCGGAAATATCAAGGTGCTGTCCCGAAGGCATCATGAGGTGCTTCCCCTGGACTGTCAGCCCCGAGGAAAAACGAAACAATATCCCTTCCACGGCTTATACGGCCGTGGAAACATCCCGGGGTTTCCTCTTCTTTACCCATACGGAAGAAGGCAGGAGGAGCCTTCGGGAATTCCTTCAGGAAATGGCAGATACCTATTTCGAGCCGTCATTCGACCTGGGACCGGTATGCGTCTATGAGGCGGAAGGTGTACTTACTGATCTCTCTCCGGTCAATCCGGAGAAAATCTCCCTTGCGGCATATCCCTACGCGCGAAAGCCGGAGGATTTCCGGCTGGATGTCCGTTACCGGAACCGGATGAGACCGACGGCAGAGGATTTCCGCAGCTTCTGTCACAATGCCGGTTGCACGGTCAGCCATCGTAACGGAAATATCGCCGACACCCTGGAAGCCTTGGAACATTACGACAGGTGTCTGGAAATGCTCCGGCACATGCCGGAAGCGGCTCCTCACGAAAGGGATGAAACCCGCGAAACCAGGCAGCAGCTGCAAAGGCTGCTGGACTCCGCCTATGATGTCCGCGGACACCGCACGGCAGGAAGGATACTGGATGATCCCGCCCCCGAGGTTAGCGTGGAGGGAGTCAGCCTGTCCGCTTCCCGGCGGGGCATTCTTAAAGCCGGCCTCGGGTTGTACCTGCCCCGTGAAATCCGGACCGACCCCGCTCACGCGTATGCATGGGTGGATAGGAATACGGACCGCATCGTCTTTGGCAGCCGCCCGCCCGGAGACCGGGAAACCGCCGGGTTCAAACGGGATACGGGAAAGAGGCCCTTCGCTTCTCCGAGAAATACAAAAAAGAAGACGGGACCCCAGCATAAAATGTAAAATTGTAAAATCAAGAAAAACAGTATGGAAAAGAAAAACAAGACAACACCTTTGAAAGTGGTGCGGCGGGAGTCCGGTTATCTGCTGTTTTCCGACAGCAATACCGGCAAGGAAGGCCTTGAAAGCTATCTCCAGCATACCGCCGACCATTTCTTCGATCCCCATGCCCATGACGGGGCCCTGGAAATTTATGAGTATTCCGGTTTACGGAAGGAGCTGGCCTCCCATATCAACAGCAGCTGCCGCAGGGGACTTTTACCGGGCGGGAACAGAAAGGGCGGGTATGTTTCCTCCGGTCTCCTCCCGGCAGAATTCATCAACCGCCTCGAACCGAAACTTTACGTTCCCATGAATCCGACATCCGAGGGGTATTCCGGGCTGTTCTCCCAAGTGAGGGGATATATGGGGCTCGAACTATCCCGAAAGCCGGAGAACGAGGATATCTACCGCCTGCTCTCCATCAGGGAACACGGTTATATGAACATCCATGACAAGCCGTTCACCTATTACCGGGAGCTGCTGCCCCTGGCCGAGCAGCTTGAAAAGGTGACCCAGGTCAAATCCGCCGGCCTGTTCGACGTGCAAGCCTTCAAGGAACTTTCCCTTAAAATAAGAAAAGCGGCGGAGGATATACTTCACCGGGACTTCGACGCAAGGGGCCACCGCCCGCTGGAGAAATACCTCAATGCCCCCGATACCTCCCTTCTTGTGGGGAACAGGGTACTGGACAAGGCGCAACTCAGGATACTGGCCAAAGGGAACGCCCTGTACCTGCCGGAGAATGACCGTCCCTCCTCCCGGCACCTGCTGTACTGCATGGCGGACTTTACACGGAACAGACTGCTGGTATCCGGTGAACCGTTCCCGGTCAGGACCTACCGGGTAAAGGACGGCGTCCCGCATCCTGTCAGTCCGCGGGAAAAGGTACCGGAGAAGAAAAAGACCACCCGTAAATCTGCAGGCAGGAAAATATCATAACCTGCCGGGATATAAAGAAATTTAAAATATCACGATATGGAAAAAGAAACCGATTTGAAACAGAACGGGCCGGTCGTCCTTTTCAATGTGGACAGAAAAGGCAGGCTGGCGGACTATGCCGTATGCCACAGCGACCGTGAATGCGGCGATTATCTGCTCCGGCAGGCGGAGCTGGCCCTGGGCGGGGCGTATGTCCCCGATGAATCCGTATTCTGCCTGGCGGGGGCGGAACGGACGGACGACGGCCTTCCGGAACTGCTGGACAACTATATCCGAGAAGGCGACATCCGAGACCTGCCCTCGATTGGCCTGCGCAGCCTCACGTTCATCCATGAGACCACGGGGGGCGGCCTTCCGGAAGGGATGTGGGCCATACTGGAAAAGACGGGACGGCTGGCGGACAACCCCGATAATAGAAAAATGCTGGAAGCGTACCATGCCTACCACAAAAAAAGGGAGAATGCCCTGCCCGGGCGCACCCTCTCCGCCGTCCGCACGGACAAGGGCGTGCTCCTGTTCGACGACTCGGGCCGGGGACTGCAATGTCTGGAAGGTTACCTGCAGTACCACGCGGACCGGTATTTCTCCCCCGAACTCCACGGGCTGGAGAAACTTGATGTATACCACTTCAGTACATCCGATAAATGCATATCGGACGCGGCCAAAAGGTGCGCCTTTATGTTCACCCTGCAAGGCCGGCGTGAGTTCGTCCCCAAAAAGGCGGGTTATCTGCCGGACTCCCTTGTGGCCGGACTCCATCCGTCAGCCGGCTGTCCCATGCATGCGGACGGTGAGGCGTTCCGGCGGTTTGTCAAGACCTTCGGCCTGAATGTCACGGACGAGGCGAATGAAATCGCCGCCCTGACCGAAATCCGTGCCGGAGGACTGTCGGATCCCGGACAGCTGGAGAAGGTATCCGTCCACCGGGCCGGATTCCGCAGCCTGTATGAACGCCGACAGGCCTGCCTGAAAAGGAATGACATTGTGATGTACCGGGCACTCGGACAGGCCTCCAGGGACATGGCGGAGAGAATTCTCAGAACAGAATATAAGGTACGGGGATACGCGCCTTCCATAGCGGAAAAGGAAACCGGGCACAGAGCCGGTCCGCCTGCCGGTAAAAAGAAGACAAACCGATGGAGGAAAACAGATGGAACCCCTAAAAGACGGATATAGCATGGCATGGTGGCTGGAACGGCTGAAAAGGCCTTGGAAACGCCCCCGGAAGGAAACGTCCGGAAACCTCTATCTGGAGCTGTGTCCGGACAACCGGATAAAATCCTTCATGGTGGTCCGGCACAGGCCGAAAGGCACGGATCCCTTCATGGAATTCATCGGGCATACCGCCGACAAAGCCATAAGGGAGGGAAACGGGCAGGTTCCGGACAACCTGCTGCTGGCCCTGGAAGGAGTGCCGGAAAGAATGCTTCCGACAAGGGAGGAGCTCCGGGAGGAACGCCCCGGAAACATATGGAAGCTCATCTCCGGATATGGCGAAATAACCGGAGGAAAACCGGTCCCGCTCAGACGGGCCGTCTACCTGAGGGCGCACGGAAGGGAGATAGACCGTACCGCACTCGAAGAGATGGGGCTTTCACCCGGCTGCCGGAACTACGAGGCCTATGAGACCGCCATGGAAAGGGCCTCGGAAGGGAAGAAAGCCCTGTTCCGCCTTACCCTCGTGAAGACGGAACGGGGTGTCGGGGTGTTCAATGACGGACTGCATGGCCCGGAGCGTATGCGCGGGATGCTGCAGGAGATGGCGGACCGTTTCTATTCCGCCGCATGGGAAGGAATGAAAACGCTTTCCATATACCGGATCGAGACAGCCTCCCGGAGGCTGCTGGAAATGTCACGGGAGAACAGACGGGATTTTCCCGTCTCCCGGCCCCCGCTGGAAATCCTTGCCCGCTATCTCCCGACAGCATCTTTCGACATGTCGCCCACGGCGGAGAACCTGGAGCGTTTCGTGAGGGCCAACTCCCTGGCGCTTTCCGCAAACAACCGGGAGATCATGACCCTGCAGGATATCGCCCGGAAGGGATACGCCCACCTGTATATGGACGGTCCGTTCCGTTACAGGAAGGAGTTCGCCGGTATCGAGAAGGAACTCCGCATGCTCGCAAGGGAAAGGGAACTGTACCGCAACTTCCCTTATAAGGAGAGGATGCACGACCTTCGGGAAAGGTCCATGGCGGTCGCTGAACTCCTCCTGAAAAGGGAAGGGATCCGCAGGGATACGCCATCCGTTCCCCAAAAGACGGACAAGTATGCGGAAAGGATACAGGCCATGGCGGAATGCCCGGAAAAGGGCATGATCCCCCCATCCTCCGGTGAAAAGAAAAAGGAACCGGCCCGCAAGCAAAAGGGACCGGCCTTCAGAAAAGTGAACCCCCAATTATAAACCGCAATGGAAACAACAGGAACACCCACACCCGAAGAGCTGCTCGACGCCGGCAGACGCACCATCGACCGCAAGGCGCTGCAGAAGACCATAAAGGATATTTTCTCATACCGGAACCCGCTCCGGCAGTTCATGGAAAACTACCGTTTCAATGTCATCCGCTGGAGCGCCACCAACCTGAGGAAACCATCCTTATGGAAGCGCGCCGGCCTGTTCTTCAACACCGGAGGAATTCCGGGGATTCTCCGTGAGAATTTCCGGCAGAACCGCGCGGACCTGCTCGCCCGGTGGGAACGGGGCGTCATAGGCGACATCAACCGCTCGCTCATCCGCCTGGGGAGCATACCGCTTTCCTCCAAGCCCCGCGACCTTTCCCGGCAGCTGAAGGACATATCCAGGAAAATATACCGGATGACCACTTATGACCGCTGCCCGAGCCTGCTTCAGGAGAGTCTGCTGCTGTCCACCTACGAGTATATATTCGCCTCGCCGCATGAGAGGAAATTCGGAAATCTGTGCCCCGACGAGATCTGCGGGATGCTCCGACAGAACGGTGTCCCGCAGGAAAGCCTCTGCTACCAGAACTACGAGAGCATCCTCGCCGGAAGGGAGACGGTCCTTTACGAGTTCACCTCCGACGGGAAAGCCACCCTGTATCTCAAGCCGATGGACCATGTGAGACTGGAGATGACCTCCAAAGGGTATGACATGGTCCCTATGGGGATTCCTCCCGCCCGGACACTCCCTTCCCCTGCGGAAAGCATGGGGAATATGCCGCAGCTTTCCGAGAAGATCGGGAAAACAAAGAAAGCCCGGAGCGGAGAGAAACCCGCCAAAGAAGCCGGGAAGTCGAAGAAACGTCCCCAAATAGGATAATCCATAAACAACAGATAATAACCTGACAATAAAAATGTAAGAAAATGAAAGTCGTGATTTGTGAAAAGCCCCTCGTGGCTAAAAGACTGGCCCGCATATTGGGCGCGGACAAAATGGAAGACGGGTATCTCATCGGAAACGGATACGCCGTCACATGAACGTTCGGCCACCTGCTGGCCCCGGTTTCCCCGTTTTCCTGTATGGAAGGACCTTTTACAAGGGAGATGCTTCCCCTTGCAGTCCCCTCCGGACTCGCCGTCCGCCGGACAAGGACGGAAGACGGTTTCCGGGATGACCCCGTGGCCGTCAGGCAGCTGGAGGTCATCCGCAGGCTGCTGCGGGAAGCGGACGGGGCGGTTACGGCCACGGACACCTCCCGTGAGGGGCAGATGGTCGCCCGCAACCTTTATGATTATCTGGGCTTCAAAGGAAAAACCGAACGTCTGTGGCTTTCCTCACTGACGGACAAGGCGATCCGCGAGGCGTTCCTTGACCTTAGACCGGACAGTCTCTATGAAGGTCTGTACCTGGCAGGCAGGGCACGGCGGGAAGCCGACCGGATCATCGGGTACAATGCAAGCCTCGCGCTCGGCATGGCAGCCGGAAAAAAGAACCACTCGCTCGGACGGGTACAGACACCGGTACTCGCGCTTGTCTCGCGCCGTTACCTGGAGAACAGGGATTTCAACGCCGTACCTTATTACCGGCTGGAGCTGTCGGTCCTCAAGGACGGTAAAGAGCTTGTTTTCACCTGCCCGGAAAAATACACACAGCAGCAGGAGGCCATCACCGCCCGGAACCGGATCGCGGCATCGCGTGTGGCCACGGTAATACAGGCGGAGAGAAAGGAAACGGTGGAGGAACCGCCGCTTTTGCATGACCTGGCCTCCTTGCAGAAGGAGGCGAACCTCCGGATGGGGCTGACGGCAGGACAGACGGCATCCGCCCTGCAGAGGCTGTATGAGGGAGGATACATCTCATATCCGCGTACCTCCTGCCGCTACATCCGGAAGGACATGCCGGAGGATATGCCGGCACTGCTTTCCCTTCTGAAAGACGACCCGTGTTTCGCACGTCATGCGGAGACACCGGAAGGCAGGGAGCTGTCCGCCCGTGCCGCCGATGACGACAAGGTGACCGGACACCATGCCATCATCATAACGGAAAACATACCCGGCAAACTGCCGCTTGATGAGCAGAACCTCTACCGGATGGTCGCAGGCAGGATGCTGGAAACCTTTTCGGGTGACTGCACCAAAGAAGAGGCGGATGTCCGTATCGAATGCGGAGGAATCCTGTTCGAGGCCGGATACCGCCGGACGGTGCATGCCGGATGGAAAAACGTTCATGACGGGACCGGGAAAGAAGAAGACACCATGTTCCCCTCCTGGGGGCAGGACGAGGTGCTGCCGGTAACGGACATATCCGTCCGAAGCGTGGAAACCTGTCCCGTACCGCTTTTTACGGAAGCCTCGCTGCTGTCCGAAATGGAACGGTGCGGACTCGGCACACCCTCCACAAGGGCCGGTGTCATCGAACTGCTCATCGCACGCCGGTATGTCGAAAGACAGGGATGCGACCTACTGCCCACCCCGAAAGGGCTGGAGGTGTATGAGGCCGTCAGGGACAAGCTGATCGCCGATCCGGAGATGACCGCCCGGTGGGAAAAGGACCTGCAGGAGATCGAACGGGGAAAACTGGACGCGGACGTGTTCATCCAAAAGGTTGGAAAATACGCACGACAGATCGTGGAGGAACTCTCGGCGGTCCGGTTCGAACATCCCGGACCGCCCCGACACCGCTGTCCCAAATGCGGCATGGAGACACTGACCCTTCACCGGAAGGTGGCCCGGTGCGGTGACCCGGACTGCGCGTTCCTGCTTTTCAGGACATTCAACGCAAGGGAGCTGACCGACGGAGAGATGCTCTGCCTGCTGGAAGGAAAGAAAACGGATTTCCTGCCTTTTGTCAGCAGGAAGGGAAAGCCCTATGAGGCATCCCTTAAAATGGACGAGAACTACAGGATAGAGATGACATTCAGGGACATCCCGGTGGAGAGACAGCCGTTACCCGCCGGCGACCCGTCTGTAATGCAGGCGGCAGACATCCCTGTCGAAACTCCGCATCCCGGCCAGCTCCCATAAGGAAAATCCGGGGCATCCTTCGAACAGGCGGAAGCCTTCCCCCTGGAAGCGGGGCAGGACATACAAGACCAGCTCGTCGGCCATGTCAAAGCGGAGCAGGCTGTCCGTAAAAGGAAGCGTCTCCAAAGCCGCTTCCGCAAGGTATACACCGGAATGCCCCTGTTTCCATTCCGTCAGGGACATGAAGGATACATCAGGGCCAAGGCAGGACAAGGCAGCCTCCCGGATACGGGTGATGCCATATTTCTCGGGGTGTTCCCACAAATCGGGAAATGTACTCCTGCGGGCAAGGTAGCCGTCAAGGGTGATGAAAGCCAGGATCTGAACCGTCGCCATATGAATAGGATATTTTTTATTTCGTAATGGTTCCGGAAAAAGGCCATAAAAAGAGCGTGGCCTTACGCAACTTCAAGACGTGGCTCTGGTAAACCAAGAATAAGAGCAGCGCAAGCCACGCTATGACAATCATAGCATAGCCTTACGCAGAGGTCCCTTATTCTTGTGAAATTTACCAGATTTCGTCTTGAGGGCGTTCCGCGAACGTTATGTCTATATATCAACAGGACCGGATTAATCCCCGTTCCTGAATGAATTCATATTTCCGGGGTAAAGATAGGAAATTAATCCGATATTCCGGGCAAACAGGTTCGATTGATTCATTATGCCGCCCCAAAAAAGAAGGAGGGCGTGTTTTCCGACTCCCTGACTATTGCCGACTTTTCATGACTATGGCTGACGCGTTCCGTACACGCATGGAAAATTGCGTTATCTTGCACCCGAAATCATAAAAAAAGATTATGGAACTGACACTTATTGAAACGAACGCGTATCTGGAGCTAAAAAGAAAGCTCAGCACGCTGTCGGTACAGATGGCCGACTTCCAAAAGAAAATCGCTCCGTCCTCACCGGAAAAGTGACTTGACGCACAGGAGGTATGCCTGGCCCTCGGCATCTCCAAAAGAAGCCTGCAGAACCATCGGGACAGGGGACTGGTCCCTTATTCGAACATCGGAGGAAAATGCTTTTACAAGGAAGCGGATATCCGGCAAATATTGGAAGAAGGCCTCATTAAAAAAAGAAGGAAATAATGGCGGAAATCATTACAAAAGATTCGGAGGAGTTCAAGGAACTGACCGGATGGATGAAAAAGATCGGAAAATCGGTGGAGGCGGCGACGGCAAGGATACGTCCCGCCATCGCGGACGAACATTACCTGCGGGGGGAAGACGTGTGCGAAATGCTGCACATCTCAAAAAGGACCCTGCAGACGCTGCGTGACGAAGGAGCCATACCCTATACCACCATCGGAGGGAAAATACTGTATCCTGAGAGTGCCCTGTACGAGACCTTGCGGAAAAACTACCGGAACTACAGGCAATACGCCGGATAACCGGTCGTAAAGAAAAAGAAGAAGGGATGCTTATCCGGCGAGTCCGGTGAAGCATCCCTTCTTCTTAGTTGGCCAGGCGGAACATCCCGCCGATCTTCTCACGCATCCTGTCCGTGTCCTCACCGATTTTTGGATTGATCAGCTCGGCGTAGACCTGCGTGGAGATGATGGTCTTGTGCCCGAGGACTTTCTGCAGGGTTTCAAGCGGCATGCCCTTGCTCAGGGCCAGGGTCGCAAAGGTATGACGTCCGACATGCGGGCTGACGCGGACACTGCAGCCGGCCTTCTCGCCGATACGCTTCAAACTGTCCTCCATACTCCCTATTTCCCCCACGGGGAACACCCTGTCCGGAGAAACCTTGAATTCGTTCACCCCCCTGTATTTCTCGATCAGCTCGACGGCTATCGGGAGCAGCTTGACAACATAGGGTGCCTTGGTCTTCACACGGTTTCCAACCAGCCAGGTGTTCCCGTCCGAATCCGTGTGGACATTCCGGTAAGAAAGTTCCTTCAGGTCGGCATGGGCCAGGCCGCTGAAGCACATGAAAACAAACATGTCCCGGATGGCCTGCTGCCGCCTGTAGCTCAGCTTGACGCTGATAACGCGTTGCAGGTCCTCCTCCGAGAGGAAAGGACGTTTCTTGTATTCCGGCTTGCACACGAACTTCTTGAACGGGTGCTTGTGGATCCATCCCTCGTCCATTGCCAGATACATCAGCCATTTCAGTGTGTTGACGCGCTCGAAGGCCGTTGACTTGGCCAGCCCGCGCACGGAAAGCATCCAGCTGTAATAGTTCTTGATGAAATCCATGTCCAGCGACATCAGGGGGATATCCTCCGTACCCAACTTGTCCTTCAGGTAACAGGACAGACACTTGTACTCGTCCACCAACCCCCGGTAGGTGCTTTGGGCTTTCGTCTTGCCGATCTGCCGTTTGTAATCCCGGATCTGGATATTGAAGATCTCCATCAACGAATGGATCTCCTCGCCAAAGCCGTTATAGCGGTCATAGACCTTCTTGGCTGTCAGGAACGAATCGTGGTCCGAGAGATATTGATAGTGCTTGCCGATCTGTGCCTTGATGTTCTCCAGCTCCCGGTTCAGCCGTCTTGCCTCCTCGGATTTGCCTTTGGCACAGTTGCCTTTGGCATCCCAAAGGGCAAGGGGAACATCACGCTTGCAGCTGAAACTCGCCGTCGTTCCGTTGACGGTAATACGCCCCATGACAGGGACACGGCCATTTTTTATGGCCTGGTTCTTGGTGTAGAACAGAACTCGAAAGGTACTCCTCATAACTCGATTATTTTTGTTACAAAATTACTATTTATCGAGTTGTTTTAAGCTATGAAGAATAATGCAAACAATTGAAAAATAACCGCTTATATTGTCTGTTTTATAGACTTGGACAAGGTAACGATTAGGTAACGTAACTCATGCTCAAATGTGCTTTTTGTAGCGTCGTTTTTCAAATGGAAGTGAAATACAATCCCATTAATTCGCTGAATTCAAGCGGTGTGTCGCCATTATGCAACTATTTCTAAAAATCTCCGACTTTTTTGTTTAAATTCCTGGGGCTTCAACTGAAAACTCCAGAAATTCTTTTTTGAAACTTCGGGAATTTTAGACGAAAAATGCATGGATGGGCGAGTCAATGGGGCTTTTGTGGCTAAACTATGACATTCCGCAAACGATTGTTTATGCATATTTAATCAGTTTTTTCGATTAAAAGGCTATTTTTCAAAGAATAATACGTACTTTTGCAGCCGTAATTAAGATAAAGAGATTATAACATAATATGACTAAAGAACTACTTACCCCCGATTACATCTTCGAAGCGAGTTGGGAAGTGTGTAATAAAGTAGGCGGTATCTATACAGTTTTGTCTACAAGGGCAAATACTTTACAGACTAAATTTCGCGATAGATTATTCTTTATAGGGCCGGATTTCTGGCAGGGAAAAGAGAACCCTTTGTTCATTGAGTCTGATAACCTTTGTGCAGCGTGGAAAAAACATGCAGCGTTGAAAGACAATCTTTCCGTCCGCGTAGGTCGCTGGAACATTCCGGGAGAACCTATTGTTATATTGGTTGATTTCCAACCGTTCTTTGCAGAAAAAAATGAGATTTATACAGAAATGTGGAACCGCTATCAGGTGGATTCACTGCATGGATATGGTGATTATGACGAAGCATCCATGTTTGCTTTCGCTACCGGCAAGGTGATAGAGAGCTTCTATCGCTATAATTTGACGGAAACGGACAAAGTGGTGTTCCAGGCACACGAGTGGATGACCGGCATGGCCGCCCTCTATCTTCAGTCTGCCGTTCCCGAGATAGGGACTATCTTCACCACCCATGCCACGTCCATCGGCCGCTCCATAGCTGGCAACAACAAGCCGCTTTACGATTATCTTTTCGCCTACAACGGCGACCAGATGGCGGAGGAGCTGAACATGCAGTCCAAACATTCCATTGAAAAGCAGACGGCCCACTATGTGGACTGTTTCACCACTGTGAGCGAAATCACAAACAACGAATGCAGGGAATTGCTTGACAAGCCTGCGGATGTTGTGCTGATGAACGGTTTTGAAGATGATTTTGTACCGAAAGGCGCCACCTTTACCGGCAAGCGCAAACGTGCCCGTTCCACCATGCTGCGTGTGGCAAACTGCCTGCTGGGTGAGGACTTGGGCGACGATACGCTGATTATCGGTACCAGCGGACGCTATGAGTTCAAGAACAAGGGTATAGATGTGTTCCTGGAATCATTGAACCGGCTGAACCGCGATAAGGATTTAAAGAAGAAAGTATTGGCGTTTGTCAACGTGCCCGGCTGGGTGGGAGACCCCCGCGAGGACTTGCAGAAGCGCCTGAAGAGCAAAAATAAGTTCACCGAACCGTTGCAGTGTCCTTTCATCACCCACTGGCTGCACAATATGACGCACGACCAGGTGCTGGATATGCTGAAATACCTCGGTATGGGCAATCGTCCCGAAGATAAGGTGAAAGTGATTTTTGTACCTTGCTATCAGGATGGCCACGACGGTATCCTCAACAAGCATTATTACGACTTGATTTTAGGCGAGGACCTCAGTGTCTATCCGTCCTATTACGAACCGTGGGGATATACCCCGCTGGAGAGTGTGGCTTTCCGGGTGCCTACCATCACCACCGACCTTGCCGGTTTCGGACTTTGGGTGAACAGCCTGAAAAACCAGCATGGCATAAACGACGGAGTGGAAGTGCTGCACCGTTCGGACTATAACTATTCCGAAGTGGCAGACGGCATCAAGGATACCGTAGCCTTGTTCTCTACCAAGACGGAAGCTGAAATTAAGGAAATACGCAAACGTGCAGGCCAGGTGGCAGAGCAGGCTTTGTGGAAGCACTTTATACAATATTATTACGAGGCTTACGACATTGCACTGCGCAATGCCATGAAGCGTCAACTAAAATAAAAGAATTATTAATCAATTAGTTATCATACAATGAAGATTAAAGTTAGTAATGTAAACACTCCTAACTGGAAAGATGTGAATGTGAAATCGCACATTCCCGCCGAACTGGAGAAACTGTCTGAACTGGCACATAACATCTGGTGGGCATGGAATTATGAAGCCACCGAACTGTTCAGAGACCTTGACCCTGCTCTCTGGAAAGAAGTGGGACAGAACCCCGTACTTCTGCTGGAACGTATGAGTTATGCTAAACTCGAGGCACTCGCAAATGACAAAGTTATTCTGCGCAGAATGGATGACGTATACTCCAAGTTCCGCACATACATGGATGTGAAGCCTGACAGCAAGCGCCCGTCCGTGGCTTATTTCAGTATGGAGTATGGTTTGAGCCATGTACTTAAGATATATTCCGGCGGTCTGGGTGTACTTGCCGGTGACTACCTGAAAGAAGCTTCCGATAGCAACGCCGACTTGTGTGCAATCGGTTTCCTGTACCGCTACGGTTACTTTACACAAACATTGTCTATGGACGGCCAGCAGATTGCCAATTACGAGGCACAGAACTTTGGCCAGTTGCCCATCGACCGTGTATTGGATGAGAAGGGCGAGCAGATGGTAGTGGATGTTCCTTATCTGGACTACTACGTGCATGCTTATGTGTGGAGAGTGAACGTTGGACGTATCTCTCTCTATCTACTTGATACTGATAATGAAATGAACAGCGAGTTCGACCGTTCCATCACTCACCAGCTGTATGGCGGTGACTGGGAAAACCGCTTGAAGCAGGAAATCCTGCTCGGTATCGGTGGTATTCTGACGCTGAAGAAGCTGGGCATCAAGAAAGATATCTATCACTGCAACGAAGGACATGCTGCTTTAATCAACGTACAGCGCATCTGTGACTACGTGGCCGAAGGTCTGACTTACGACCAGGCTATCGAGCTGGTACGTGCTTCTTCTCTCTATACTGTACATACTCCGGTTCCTGCCGGTCACGACTACTTCGACGAAGGCCTTTTCGGCAAGTACATGGGCGGCTATCCTTCAAGAATGGGTATCAGCTGGGACGACCTGATGGACCTCGGACGTAACAATCCGGGCGACAAGGGTGAACGTTTCTGTATGTCTGTATTCGCTTGCAACACTTCTCAGGAGGTGAACGGTGTGAGCTGGCTGCACGGAAAGGTTTCCCAGGAGATGTTCGCTTCCATCTGGAAGGGTTACTTCCCCGAAGAAAGCCATGTGGGCTACGTTACCAACGGTGTACACTTCCCCACTTGGAGCGCTACGGAGTGGAAACATCTCTATGCTGCGCATTTTGATGAGAACTTCCTCTACGACCAGTCCAACCCCAAGATTTGGGAGGCTATCTATAACGTGTCCGACGAAGAAATCTGGAAGACGCGCATGGTGATGAAGAACAAACTGATTGACTATGTTCGCAAGCAATACCGTGAAACTTGGTTGAAGAACCAGGGTGACCCTTCACGCATCGTTTCCCTGCTGGACAAAATCAATCCGAACGCTCTGCTGATAGGTTTCGGACGCCGTTTCGCTACCTACAAGCGTGCACACTTGCTGTTCACCGACCTCGACCGTCTGGCCAAGATTGTGAACAACCCCGACTATCCGGTACAGTTCCTCTTTACCGGTAAGGCTCACCCGCACGATGGTGCCGGCCAGGGCTTGATTAAGAGAATCATTGAGATTTCCCGTCGTCCGGAGTTCCTGGGCAAGATTATCTTCCTGGAAAATTATGACATGCAGTTGGCACGTCGCCTCGTTTCAGGTGTGGATATCTGGCTGAACACTCCGACACGTCCGCTCGAAGCATCCGGTACTTCCGGCGAAAAGGCGTTGATGAACGGTGTTGTAAACTTCTCCGTACTCGACGGCTGGTGGTTGGAAGGCTATCGTGAAGGTGCCGGTTGGGCATTGACCGAAAAGCGTACTTACCAGAACCAGGAACATCAGGACCAGCTCGATGCCGCTACTATCTACAGCATTCTTGAGCAAGAAATTCTGCCGTTGTTCTATGCACGCAACAAGAAGGGATATTCTGAAGGTTGGGTGAAGACTATCAAGAACTCCATCGCACAGATTGCTCCCCACTATACAATGAAGCGTCAGCTGGACGACTATTACGACAAGTTCTACATCAAGGAGGCCAAACGTTTCAAGATGCTGGCTGCCGACGGTTGTGCCAAGGCTAAGGAAATAGCTGCTTGGAAGGAAGAAGTTGCCGAGAAGTGGGACAGCATTGAAGTGGTGTCTTGCGAAAAGACCGAAGACCTGGTGAAAGGCTCCATCGAGAGCGGTAAGGAATACACCATTACTTACGTTATCGACGAGAAGGGCTTGAACGATGCTATCGGTCTGGAACTGGTGACTACTTATACGGCTCAGGATGGCAAACAGCATGTTTACTCCGTAGAACCGTTCAATGTAGTGAAGAAAGAAGGTAACCTTTATACTTTCCAAGCTAAGCACAAGATGGAAAATGCGGGTAGCTTCAAGGTTTCTTACCGTATGTTCCCGAAGAATGCAGACCTGCCTCACCGTCAGGACTTCTGCTACGTTCGCTGGTTCGTATAAGAGCATAAAAAAGATAATGTGCCTGCGGATATGGCGGAACACATTATCTGTTCAGATAAAAGATATCATCTGCATGATGCAGGCAGACCATCCGTTTAAAGTAAACGGATGGTCTGTTTCTTTTCTAGAGCTTGCTTTTTATTTCGGCTGTCCAGGCGTCAATGCGTTCGGCGGTTTTGTTACTTTCGTTCACTTCGTCGAGGGGAAGTCCTACGAATGCACCGTCTACCACGGCGATGGAAGAGGAGAAGGAATACCCGTCCGTGCTGACTTTGTTGCCCAAGAAGGTACACCCGCTATCCTTCAGGTCCTCGTAGAGTACTCCGATGCCGTCGCAGAATGTGTCGCAGTAGGAGTCGGAGTCGCCGCAACCGAATAAGGCTACGAACTTCATGGAAAGGTCGGCGCTCTTCAGTACCTTTACGCCGTCATACCAGTCGTCCTGCAGTTCGCCGTCTCCCCAAGTGGAGGTACCTAGAACCAGCACTTCATATTCCTTGATTTTATCGGCGGTCATCTTGTCAACACTATGTACGTCGGTGGAGGAAACTCCCAACTTTTCGGCTATCTGGTTAGCCAACTCTTCGCAGGTTCCGGTACTGGAACCATAAAAAACACCAGTCTTTTTCATTGTAAATAAAGTGATTAAATTGTTTGCTGCAAAGTAAAGGCTTTGCCGGAGAACGTGAAATACCTACATGTAGGGCTTTTAGTGTTGTGCCGCTCCCCATTTCGGGTTAGCTTGTGGCGTGGTTTATAGAGGTCGCGGCTACCTACTAATTGGGATGGCAGACTCTCTTTTTGATGAAAAGTAGGTATTGCCGGATTGTTAAAAATGAAGGACATTTGTACCGGTAATAATAGACAAGTGTTTATGGTTAGATTCGTACATTCCACTCATTCGCAATTCCATCCTTCCGTGGCTGGTAAGTGGCTGGTGTGGGGGACTTTGATGATGCTTCTTGCGGGGGTGGCTATCATTGTTTTTTCGGTATTCTCGCATGATGCACTCGATGCGTGCTGTAATTGCATAATCTGTACTTTCAACCGTGTCCCGAAGGAAGGGGAATATTTGTATAACCGCTACCTGCCGGTCATCAGCATGGTGTGGGTGGCGTTTCTGATACTTTTGGTATATGTGGTCCGCTATTGCATGAACAAGAGGAGGTAGCCGGGTGTTCTATAGGTAAAACTGAAAGGAGACTATATGAAAAAGATTGTTTTGCTTCGCCACGGCGAGAGTGCATGGAATAAGGAAAACCGCTTCACGGGGTGGACGGATGTTGATTTGACAGAGAAAGGCGTTGCTGAAGCTGTAAGGGCGGGTGAGCTGCTGGCAGAAAAGGGATTCCGCTTCAAGAAGGCGTATACTTCCTATCTGAAGCGTGCCGTGAAGACACTGGATTGTGTGCTGGACCGCCTCGACCAGGACTGGATTCCGGTGGAGAAATCGTGGAGGTTGAATGAGAAACACTACGGCCAGTTGCAAGGGCTGAACAAGGCAGAGACGGCTGCCAAGTACGGTGACGAGCAGGTGTTGGTATGGCGCCGGAGCTTTGATGTGGCTCCGCATGCATTGGCCGAGGATGACCCGCGTAATCCGCGTTTTGAGGACCGTTATCAAGAAGTGCCCGATGCCGAACTGCCCCGTACGGAGTCGTTGAAAGATACGATTGAGCGTATCATGCCTTACTGGAAATGTGTCATCTTCCCGAATCTGAAGACGGCCGACGAATTGCTGGTAGTGGCTCATGGCAATAGCCTGCGGGGTATTATCAAGCATCTGAAGCATATTTCGGACGATGAAATTGTGCATCTGAACCTGCCTACGGCGGTGCCCTACGTCTTTGAGTTTGACGATGAGCTGAACTTGACGAAAGACTATTTCTTGGGTGACCCCGAGGAGATAAAGAAATTGATGGAGGCTGTGGCCAATCAGGGAAAGAAGAAATGATTTTGGCGCGCGGAAGCGCGCTATTTCTTTATCCTCTCATCCCATGGAGCAGCGTCATGCTGAGCAGTACCCCGACCACTATACAGATGAGGATAAGGAACCAGTTCATGAGCCGTGCGCCCAGCTTGGTTTCCTTGTGCAAGTTCTGTTCAAAGTAGTTCTTGAAGAACAGATAGATGGCAGGCACAGTGGCGCTTGCCAGTAGCAGGTCTTCGGGAATCTTGTAGATGTAGACTTTGGAAAAGGCGATGAGCGCCCAGTGGCAAAGGAACAGAATGACGAGCAGGTTGACCCTGCGCGAGAAAGCCAGCAGCAGCCCGATGGTGAAAACTGCTACCGAGCAGGGCATCACGGTGGTGGTCATCATGGGAAATTCCATTCCGCGTGCCCACGAAAGGAGCGGGTAGAGGAAAGGCATTGCATAGAGTACCCCCACCAGTACCTTGTATTTCGGGTTGCGCTCGAACGGAGTGTAGCCGGTAAACAAATCCCATAGCCACAACACTGCAATCACTCCCCAGAAGATGGCGAGTATATGGTGGTGTCCGCGCGCTCCGCAATACATCATGTAGTACACGATGGATATCCACCCGTTCAGAAATACCATGTAGATTTTCATGGAGCGTTTTGCCCATAAGGTCGGTTTCCGGTAGAGTTGCGTGGTGAGCAGGATACCTGCTGCGGTGATGAGGAGCTGTGTCCACCAGGTGGCCTCGTTGTATTGTGCGATAGTATTCCAGAATATTTCCATTTGTGTCCATTAAAAAAACGGCTGCAAAGGTAGAGTTTTCTGCCGAAAGAATGAAATCGTTTTCTACATTTTGCCTATCTTTGTGCCTCCAAAAAAATAGGTAAAAAGATTCATGGATAAGACTTTGACTGAACAAGAGATTGCCCTGCTGCGCAGGAAACTCGATTTATTGCTTCGTACCGGACAGCTGCTGGTGGAGAGTGCGGCTGATACGAACCGTGTTGTTCGTAACCTGAACCGTGTTGCCGCCTATCTGGGGCTGCCGGAAGAAAAGCTCCACATCGACGTAAGTTATACCATGCTGGTGGTGAATGTGAGCGACGGCCTGCATTCGTTCTCCAAATTCCAGAAATGTGAAAAGCATGGCATCAACATGACTGCCATTTCCGAAATCAGCAAACTGTCCTGGCGGGCTATTGAGAATGACTATTCCCTCGACCAGTATGAGGAGGAACTGGAAAGAATCAAAAACAAGAAGCGGAACTATGTGCCATACGTTGTTGCCATCGGTGCCGGCTTTGCCTGCGGAGGTTTCTGCAAACTGTTCGGTGGTGACTGGATGGCGTTTCTGTTTACCTCTATCTGCGCTTTTGCCGGCTTCCGCGTCCGTGCCCGTTGCATGGAGTTCGGCATCAATCACTATATGAGTATTGCCATTGCCGCATTGATTTCTACCTGTCTGGCCTATGTGTCTTCGTTTGCCGGGCTCTCGGAAACTCCCTATCATCCGTTGTTGGCGTGTGCACTGTTCATCGTTCCGGGGGTGCCGCTGATAAACTTTGTGGATGATATGATTGACAATTATATCCAGGTGGGCATTGTGCGGGCTGTGAATACGGTGCTGATGGTCTGTGCAATGGCCTTCGGCATTGTAATAGCCATGCGCCTGCTGACGGTGGAGGATGTCGTGATTGACAAGAAGTTCAGCGAATTGAGTATGGTGCCTCATGACAGTTATCTGGTGTATGCCATTGCGGCGGCGATAGCTGCCATGGGATTTTCCATGATATTCAACATACAGCGGCGTTTGTTGTGGGTTGTTGCGGTGGGCGGCATCATTGCCGTTTGTACACGTAACTTTGTCAATTTCGAATTGGGTTACGGACCGGTGATAGGTTCGTTCATGGGCAGCATGGTTGTCAGCCTGATAGCCGTGAAGGCAGTGCATTGGTTCCATGTTCCCAATCACGTACTGACGATTCCTTCTGTCATCCCGATGATTCCGGGAGTGCTGATGTATCGTGCACTTTTTGGGCTTATCAATATGCACGGTGTGGTAGGCGAGGTGACGGCGGTTGTTTCCAACGGCATCACGGCTTCACTGATTATTCTCTGCATAGCGCTGGGAGTGGCGGTGCCCAATATCTTTGCCCGCCGGTATATTGCCAAGGATAGGCAGCGCTTTCTTCAGGAGGAGCTGCAGAAGCGCAGGGAAAGAGGGAAATTTATAGAATGGTGATATAGGTGGAGGGTGTCAAAAAACTCTTAACACTTTCTTTTAGGCGCGGATTACGCGGATTTCACGGATTTTGTTTATTGAATCCGTGTTATTCCGTGTAATTCGCGCCTGATATTATAACATTATAAAAGTGCTCATATATTTTTGAAAACTTTTCTTCTTTTTTAAATGCCCTTTTTCGGATTATAGTGGTAAATGACGGTTTCGCCTTTTTGCAGGGATGTTTGTACGTCAATCAGACGCTGGTTGCGGCTTCCCCGGAAATAGAGTTCCTCATCCCTCAGTTCTTTCTTGAATTTGCCGTCCACCAGTACGTCGATGTACTTCAGCAGTTGGGCTTGGCGCGGGTTGCGCAGTAGCTTTTCGAAAGTATAGCCCGTATAGCACCAGATGTTTTTCCGGCTCCGCTCCTTGATGGCATGTGCCAGTTGGGTGAATCCTTCCGGCTGGAACATCGGGTCTCCACCACTGAAGGTGACGTCTGCAAAGTTGTCGGCAAGGACTTTTTCCAGAATCTCTTCCGTACTCATCCAGTGCCCGCGGTTGATGTCCCACGACTCCGGATTGTGGCAACCGGGACAACCGTTGGGGCATCCGGCAGCATAAATGGCAGTCCGGAAGCCCGGACCGTCTACTGTGGTATCTTCTAAAATGTCGAGAATAGAAAGCATGAGTAGGGAATTAAAAATTAGAAATTAAACATCGCAGGTAGGAAGCTGAACATTAATCATTAAAAATTAAACGTCAACCATTAAAAATGAAGCTCCGCTTTGCACTGCGCAGCCCTTTAATTTTTAATTTTCAATTTTTAATTATGAACGACCCTGTCGTTCAACTCTGCCAGCTTGGCATTGTTCCAGCGGTCGGTTGTCCCCACCAGGTAGCCGGTGATGCGTTGCAGCTTGTCGATATGCTTGCTGCCGCACTTCGGGCATTCTTCCAGGTTTGGGGTGGAGTTTTCGTGGCCGCACTCCAGACAGCGGTTACGGTTGTGGTTTACCGAACCGTAGCCGATGTTGTATTGGTCCATCATGTCCACTACACGCATAATGACTTCCGGATTGTGGGTGGCGTCACCGTCTATCTCCACATAGAAGATGTGTCCGCCGCGGGTCAGCTCATGATAAGGAGCCTCCACTTCCGCTTTGTGGCGGGCGCTGCATTTGTAGTATACGGGCACGTGGTTGGAGTTGGTGTAGTAGTCACGGTCCGTAATGCCCGGCAGCGTGCCGAACTTCTTACGGTCGATGCGGGTGAACTTGCCCGACAGCCCTTCGGCAGGAGTGGCAAGCACGCTGTAGTTGTGCTGGTATTGCTCCGAGAACTGGTTGGCACGGTCGCGCATATAGGTCACGATTTTCAGTCCCAGCTCCTGGGCTTCGCCAGATTCGCCGTGATGTTTTCCGAGCAATGCCACGAGACATTCTGCCAATCCGATGAAACCGATTCCCAGTGTTCCCTGGTTGATGACGGAAGCAATCGTATCGTTCGGTTTCAGCTTCTCGCTGCCTATCCACAAGGCAGACATCAGTAGCGGGAACTGCTTGGCGAAGGCGGTCTTTTGAAACTCCATGCGCTCGTGCAGCTGGCGTGCGGTCACTTCGAGCATACTATCCAACTTGGCAAAGAACCGGGCGATGCGCTGTTCTTTGTCTTCGATGTTCATGCACTCAATGCCCAGACGGACGATGTTGATGGTAGAGAAAGAGATGTTGCCGCGTCCGATGGAGGTCTTCGGTCCGAAACGGTTTTCGAATACACGGGTACGGCATCCCATGGTAGCAACTTCATGCTGGTAGCGTTTCGGGTCATCGGCTTTCCAGTCCTCGCTTTGGTTGAAGGTGGCGTCCAGGTTCAGGAAGTTCGGGAAGAAACGCCGTGCCGTCACCTTGCAGGCCAGTTGGTAGAGGTCGTAGTTGCGGTCTTCAGGCAGGTAGCTCACACCCCGTTTCTTTTTCCATATCTGGATGGGGAAGATGGCGGTTTCTCCGTTTCCTACCCCTTGATAGGTGCTTTTCAGCAGCTCGCGGATGATGCAGCGCCCCTCGGCAGAGGTGTCTGTGCCGTAGTTGATGGAGCTGAACACCACTTGGTTGCCGCCGCGTGAGTGGATGGTGTTCATGTTATGGATAAACGCCTCCATGGACTGGTGCACACGCGATACGGTCTTGTTGACGGCATGCTGTACGATGCGGTCCTCGCCCGTCAGTCCGTCCAACGGCTGTAGCAGATAGTCGGCCAGTTCCTTCTGATAGAGATGGGAATAGTCTTTTCCATTCAGTTCTTCCAGGTTCTTGACTTCCTCGATGAAGCTGTTGCGCACGTAGGGGGCAAGGTAGAAATCGAATGCAGGGATGGCTTGTCCGCCGTGCATCTCGTTCTGGGCTGTTTCCAGCGAGATGCATCCCAGGATACTGGCAGTCTCGATGCGTTTGGCCGGGCGCGATTCGCCGTGTCCGGCAGAGAAGCCGTATTTCAGAATATGGTCCAGCGGATGCTGCACGCATGTCAGGCTCTTGGTGGGATAATAATCCTTGTCATGGATGTGCAGATAGTTCTGGGTGACAGCATCCAGCACTTCTTCACTCAGCAGATAGTCGTCCACAAAAGGCTTGGTGGTTTCGCTGGCAAACTTCATCATCATGCCCGCCGGGGTATCGGCATTCATGTTGGCATTTTCGCGTGTGATGTCGTTGGACTTGATGTTAATGATTTCCAGGAACATGTCGCGCGTCTTTGCTTTGCGGGCAATGCTTCGCTGGTTGCGGTAAGCGATGTATTTCTGGGCAACGTCCTTGCGGCTGCTCTTCATCAGCTCCACTTCCACCAAATCCTGGATGGCTTCCACCGTCATCTGCGAATCTCCCTTGAAAGAGATGCGGTCCGTAATCTGGTGTATCAGTTGCAGGTCTTCCCCCTTGTCTGTATGCAACATGGCTTTGCGGATGGCCGTTGCTATTTTTTCTTCGTTGAATCCGACGACGCGCCCGTCGCGCTTGAGTACTGTCTGTATCATAACCTTTTATGCTTAAATGTGACTGTCTTTTTTAGTTTAATTGCGGAAACAAAGATATTATAGTTATTGATAGGTTTTGTTTTTTGGAAAACTTTTTGTAGTTTAAAAAGTGTTAATCTATTGATTATTAATGATATAATTGTTTAAAGTGGAAAACTTCTAATGAAAAATAACTTTTAAAGTTATTCATTACTGATTATTATTGCATGCATAAGCATCATCTGATTTCGAAGTGTCAAATGAAGATAAATCTTTTGGGCAGATTGTGAATCTTCGATTTTTTTAGTTATATTTGCAACGAATTGGTTTATTTAAGGTTTTTAGTCCTTGATAATACTTCTTGTTGCCATTCGATTGTATTGCTTTGCTGCTCATGGTATTGGGGCAAAAGTATCATTATTATAATAATCAAAGAAAGGATGAACATGGCAAATGTATTTCCTCCGTTTAAAATTGATATAGCTGGGGCTTTTTGTGTACCTCGTGCATTGAAGGATGTCCGCGAGCAATATCAGAACGGGCAGGTGAGCCGGCAGATATTGCAGGCTGTTGAAGATGCGGAAGTGCGCAGTCTGGTGGAACGGCTGGAGCTGGGAGGCATGAAGGTTGTTTCCGATGGTGGTTTCCGAAGTCGCGATTTTTTGGAAAGCTGGGAGGGTATTTGTTCCAAAGACGGCCGGCCTTTCTCCGAAGGCTCTCCTTTGGAGATTACAGGACGGCTCAGTTTGCTACGGCATCCTATTCTGGAAGAATTCGCATTTCTTGATTCCATTGTGGACGGAGGGGTGATGAAAAAACAGCATATCCCTTCGCCGGCAGAGGTTATGACCCAGATTATTCAACGTGTGGAGCGGACTCAGATAGAAACCGTTTACTCCGACATCCGGCTTTTGACGGATGATATTGCTTCCTGCTACAAATTTTTGCTTACCAAACTTTATGATGCAGGCTGCCGCTACGTCCAGTTCGACGGGGTACATTCGGTGATAATGGAAGATACCATCCGGCTCAACAACCGGGTTTTGCGTGAGCGTCCTGCAGGGATGTATGTTGCATTCCATGCACCTACGGATATGCTGGTGCAACTGCATGGGGCCGATGCTTATTTCCTGAATTACGACTGTGGCGCGTGCGACCGTAACCGTCTGCTCTGGTTCATACACGAGAAGGAAGCGGTGTTCGGTTTCGTGCTGTCCCATTATCCTCAGGAAGACGAATTGGATGAATTGCAGGCGAAAACCGAAAGTGTATTGAACTATATTCCTTTGAAACGTTTCACTTTATGTCTGCCGGATGCCAATGCGCTTCTTTCGCCTTCGGAGGCCGATGAGGAGAAACAGTGGGAAACCGTAAGGTTGGGGATGGAAATGGCTGCGCGTATCTTCTCTTGAAAAACGCCGCATTCCATCATTCCGAATGCCACACTTCAGCAAGGAAAATGCCACATTTCACAGAGGTAAATGCCATTGATTGGGCCTCGTGAAGTGTGGCATTTCGATTGACGAAGTGTGGCACTCCTTTTTTAGTTTCCGGTGTGTCCGGTTTTATTATTTGACAGCTTCGGCTATCTTTTCCTGAAGCTCGTCACCGTGCAGTCCGCGTGCAAGGATAGTTCCTTCACCGTCAATCAACACAGTGTGGGGGATGCTGCTTACGGCATAAAGCTGTGCGCCTTCGCAGTTCCAGTATTTCAGGTCGGACATTTGCGGCCACGTGATGTTCAGCTTCTTGATGGCTTCTTTCCATGCGTCAGCACTCTGGTCCAGAGATACGCCTACAATCTCGAAGTTCTTGTTCTTATATTTGGCGTAAGCTTCCACCAGGTTGGGCATCTCGCGACGGCAGGGGCCGCACCAGCTTGCCCAGAAGTCAACAAGGACAACTTTGCCCTTGCCTACGTAGTCGGACAGTTTTACCGTTTTTCCTTCCGGCGTCTGCATCTCGAAGTCTGTAAACTTCTGGCCTACGGCAGTGGCTTTCATCTTTTCAACGTTGTTCTTTATCTTGACGATGGCTTCGTCGTTGTCGTAAGCTGCAGGGATTTGGGGCATCAGCGGGTCGAGGTCTGCCACATCCATGTAGTAGTAGTTCTGCTTCAGCAGGAGTACACCCACCGGGTTGGTGATGTTCTTGTTGATGCCGGCTTTGATGGCGGATATCATGCTGTTTTCCAGATTTTCCATCTCTTTGCCTTTAGCCTCGCGTTGTTCGTCGGTCAGTGTGGTGTCCGACATGGATTCGTAGATAGTCATCATTTGTTTGTTCAGACCGTTGATTTGGGCTCTGATTTCCTGGTAGGCATCATTGTTGGCAGTACCGGTGGCAGAGTTGTTTTCCTGCGACAAGTTGATTTTAATCTTGCCGTTTTCCAGGAAGAAGTCGATGGCTGCGCCGTCTTTTCCTTCGGCTTTGTAGGAGATGTAGCGGTTGACAGCAGTATCTTGTGTACCCTTGAAGGTAAATGTTCCATCTTTGATGACAGCAGAGTCCAATTTTACGAATTGGCGTCCTTCCACGGTTTCCAGATATACGGTGTCGCCGTCGGCTGCACCCTCTACAGTTCCGGTTACGGTGTAACCGTTGTTTCCACTGTTACAAGCTGTAAATACAGCGGCTACAGCGAGCAGATAAGTAAACTTTTTCATTGTTTGTTTTTTTAATGAATGATTATAGCTGCAAATATAGTAATAAAAAATCCCCTCCGATATGAACCGGAGAGGATTTTTATAGTTTTAATCCCATTTTTAGCGATAACGCTGTGCTTACTATTATTCGGCAGCAGCTTCTTCAGCAGCAGGGGCTTCTTCGGCAGGAGCCTCTTCGGCCGGTGCTTCGGCAGCGGCTTTTGCAGCAGCTTCAGCAGCTTTCTTTTCAGCCAGTGCTTTTGCTTTTTCTTCGTTTATCTTCTTTTCAGCTTCCAGACGTGCTTTTGCTTCAGCTTTCTTAGCTTCGTCTTCCTTAGCCTTCAGAGCAGCCAAACCGCTTTGTTTGTTGTTCTTCCAGGCTTCGAACTTAGCATCAGCTTCAGCTTCGCCGAATGCGCCTTTCGCTACACCGCCCAGCAAGTGCTTCTTCATGTAAACACCTTCGCGAGAGAGGATGTTACGAACTGTGTCAGTAGGTTGTGCACCCTTCAACACCCAGTCAAGTGCGCGGTCGAACTTCAAATCTACTGTGGCAGGATTGGTGTTAGGATTGTAAGTACCAATCTTCTCAATAAATTTACCATCACGTGGTGCTCTTACGTCTGCAATAACGATAGAGTAGAAAGCGTAGCTTTTACGTCCATGTCTTTGCAATCTGATTTTTGTTGCCATTTAATTAAAATGTTTTTAGTTAATGATTTGAATTATGCTACTATCTCGTAATAGCGAGTGCAAAGGTAAGAAAAGATTTTGAGTTTTGAGTTATGAGTTATGAGTTATTTGTTGGCACGAGGGGTGTTTTTTTTAAATGTTCACACAACGTCACCCATAACTCATCACTTGTCACTCATCCTTCTCCCGAGTATTTCCTGGGGTATCTCAGCAGAATGGCGAGTATGGCGCATGTTCCCATGCAGAAGGGGTAATACAGGTTTCCGATGATGCTGATGGGTGAAATGCCGGCAAGTCCGGAGGCTATCAGCATTTGCGCTCCGTAGGGGATGATTCCTTGCACGAGGCATGAGAAGGTGTCCAGTATGCTGGCTGTTTTCCGGCGGTCCAGGTGGAAGCGGAGGGCGATGTCCTTGGCTATGGGGCCGGTGGTGATGATGGCAATGGTGTTGTTGGCGGTGCAGAGATTGGCGATGCCGACCAGGGCGGCGATGCTGAATTCGGCTCCCCGCTTGCCGCTGACGTGGCGGGTCAGCCGGGAGATGATGAAGTCGATGCCGCCGTTGTAGCGGATGGTCTCGAGCATGCCTCCGGCCAGCAGGGTGATGATGATGAGCTCGCCCATGCCGGTGATGCCCGTTCCCATGGCTCCGAACCAGTCGAAGAAGGCGGTACCGGTATAGATACCGATAATTCCAGTAGAGAGGATGCCCAGCAGCAGTACCAGCATGACGTTGACACCTGCTACGGCCGTGCCCAGCACGATGAGGTAGGGGATTACCTTTATCCACTCGATGGTCTGCACTTGGGGCGGGGCGGAGACGGACAGTCCTTGAAAGATGTAGAGACCCAGCACGACAAGAGCTGCGGGGACTACAATCATGAAGTTGACGCGGAACTTGTCCCTCATCACGCAGTCCTGCGTCTTGGTCGATGCAATGGTGGTGTCGGATATGAAGGAAAGATTGTCTCCGAAGAACGAGCCTCCCACCACGATGGCGACCATGTAGGGCAGGTCGATGCCCGTCTTTTCCGCCAGTCCCACGGCTACGGGAGTCAGTGCGACGATAGTTCCTACGCTTGTTCCTATCGAGAGGGAGATGAAGCAGGCGGCAATGAAGATGCCCGCCAGTAGCAGGTTGTCCGGCAGTATATGCAGGGTCAGATTTACGGTTGCATCAATGGCGCCCATCTGCTTGGCGCTTTGGGCGAATGCTCCTGCAAGGATGAATATCCATACCATCAGCATGATGTTCTTGTTACTGGCGCCCACGGAAAACTGATAGATGCGCTGTTCCAGATTCAGGCCGCGCGTGATGGCGATGGCATAGCAGGACGAGGCGAGGAAGGCTACCGTGATGGGGACTTTATAGAAGTCGTTCACCAGGAGCGAGGTCACCAGATAGAGGCAAAGGAACACCGCCAACGGGCTGAGTGCCCACCAGCCGCCTTTGGTTTTAGGGGTTGTATCGGTTGTTGCTGACATAGTTGTATTGTTTGGTTGAGATTAATGTTTCACCACAGATTTCTATCTTTCAATCAATTCCATGTTAATCGGTGTTATCTGTGGTGAAATCAATTTCGCCGCAAAGGTAACAAAAACAAAGGGCGGCACAAAATGGTTTTGTCCCGCCCTCCATCTATCAGCCCTTAATTTTCAATTTACAAAGTTACTCCGGTCTTGAAGATGGCTATTTCCTTGTAGCCTTTCTTTTCGTTGTTCACGAATTCACCGCTTGCTACTTTGATGATATATTCGATGAAGCGTTCGCAGGTTTTCTTCATCGGTTCGTTCTCGACGATAACTCCGGCGTTGAAGTCTATCCAGCCCGGCTTGTTCTTTGCCAAAGTGGAGTTGGTGGAAATCTTCATGGTCGGCACATAGGTTCCGAAGGGGGTTCCGCGTCCTGTGGTGAACAGCACCATGTGGCATCCGCAAGAGGCAAGGGCAGTGGCGGCTACAAGGTCGTTTCCCGGAGCAGACAGCAGGTTCAGTCCCTTTACTTTCAGGCGTTCGCCATATGGAAGTACCCCTTCCACGTAGCTTGTGCCGCATTTCTGTGTGCATCCCAAGGCCTTGTCCTCCAATGTAGAGATGCCACCCGCCTTATTTCCCGGAGACGGGTTTTCACCTACCGGTTCACCGTGTGAGAGGAAATATTCCTTGAAGTCATTAATCAGCTTCACCGTGTCCTCAAACAGCTCTTTGGTGCGGCAGCGGTTCATCAGGATAGTTTCTGCACCGAACATTTCCGGCACTTCCGTCAGTACGCTGGTGCCGCCTTGTGCTACCAGGAAGTCGGAGAACATGCCCAGTAGCGGATTGGCGGTGATGCCGGAGAAACCGTCCGAACCGCCACACTTCAGGCCTACACGCAGTTCGCTTAAGGGAATATCCTCGCGCTGGTCCTGGATGGCTTTGGCATAGAGCTCGCGCAGCAGTTCCATTCCTTCTTCGTATTCATCGCCCACTTTCTGGGTCACCATAAACTTTACGCGCTCCTGGTCATAGTCTCCCAGGAACTCGCGGAACACATCCGGCTGGTTATTCTCGCAACCCAGGCCTACCACGAGTACGGCTCCCGCATTGGGATGCAACACCATGTCGCGGAGGATTTTCTTTGTATTCTCGTGGTCGTCGCCCAACTGGGAGCAGCCGTAATTATGGGGATAAGCCATGATGGCATCCACGCCCTTTCCGCCCGTTTCGCGGCGCAGGCCTTCGGCAAGCTGGTTGATGATTCCGTTCACACAGCCCACTGTCGGAATAATCCATATCTCGTTGCGCACACCTACGTCGCCGTTCTTGCGTTTGTATCCTCTAAAGGTCAGGTTTGGCGCACCAGTATTGAGGTTTAGAGTTGTAGTATTGAGGTCTACGTTGACAGGGTTGTATGTGTATTCCAGCAACCCGGACAAGTTGGTCTTGATATTGTTTTCATTCATCCAATCCCCCTGCTTCTGCGCTTTCCGGGCGTGGCCGATGGGGTATCCGTATTTAATGACGTTTTCGCCTTCCGCAAAATCTTTCAGTGCAAATTTGTGTCCGGCAGAAACATCCTCATTCAAGGTGATTTCCTTTCCGTCCACCGTGAGTTTTTCACCGGCCGGGAGTGTTGTGATAGCCACTGCAACATTGTCGGCAGGGTTGATTTTCAGGTACTTTGCCTCCATCTTTTAAATTTCCCATTTACCATTTACAATGTACAATTTGGCTGCGCTGCATTAGTATTAGTCCCCTTCCGCATGGCCGAATTGTACATTGTAGATGGTGCATTGTACATGTAACTATTTATTGTAATAAAACTCTATATTCTCCTTCGTCAGCAAGTCAATGGGCATGAAGTTTTCCCTTGTGACTTCCTTCTTCAGAATCAGGTGTTCGCACAAGGCCTTGATGCCGTCGAATCCTTGCAGGGTGGGCTGCTGTGCTATGAGGAAGAAGATGCTTCCTTGTTTCAGGCAGTCTACGTTGCGTTGCAGCAGGTCATAGCCCATCAGGTTGAAGTTTTTTTTCTGCTTCTTCAGCAGGTATTCCCCGATGATGTATGCTTTGGAGTTGAAGGTGATTCCGTTCTTTACGGTAGGATGCTCTTGGAAAAACTCGTCCAGCATCAGTGTGTCCTCGCTGTCGCGCTTGGCATGCAGGTCCAGTTCCCAGATGCGGCAGGCGGGATGATGCTCCTGCATGTATTCGCGGAAACCTATTTCGCGGCGTTCCTGCTGGTTCGACCCAACGATGCCTTCGTTTATCTTGCGGAAGATGACGATTTCCTGCGCGTCTTCTCCGGCAAGCAGCATCAGCATGCGGGCGGCAAAATATCCGCTCTGGTGCGAGTTCTGCCCGTAGAAGGATAGGGCGGGCTCTTCCTTTATATTGGAGTCTATATATATATAAGGTATATTATGTTGCGTCAACTCATCCGTAAAGGGCTTGGTGTATTGTGGAACGGTGGGGGCAAACATCACTCCGTCCGGCTCCAGTGACAGAATCTGTCCGGAGGCTTCCGCAAAAGAATGATAGTCATACGGATCATAGTAGGAGAGGTGCACGGCGACGTTGAAGTCAGAGTAAGTCTCTACGGCGTTGTGTATGCCTGTCTCCACGTCTGTCCAGTATTCGCCTTTCTCGTGCAGTGGCAGCAGGCAGGCAAATGTATACTTTTTGTTCGAAGCCAGTGCACTGGCATACATATTGGGCTGGTAATCCAGTTGTTTCAGGATTTCTTCCACCCGCTTCCGGCTGGACTCGGACACACCGCTACGCCCGTGAATCACACGGTCGACGGTTCCCACGGATACATCGGCCATCTTGGCGATATCCTTTATTCTGACTCTTTCCATCTGTATATTTACGATTTAACGATTTACGATGTACGATTGATGTTGCTTTGGCTACGATTCTACAATGTAATCTCAATTGTCTAATCGTAAATCGTCCCATCGTACATCTTCTTGTGCTCGCACACAATTATAATCTTAATATCTTCGATACAAATATATGATAATTTTTTGTATTTCAAAAATTGTTGTATCTTTGTGCCCGTACACGAAGACTATGAAGAACGAATATTATTTTGATTTACTCTCCATAGTTTCAGGTATTTAGGTTCTGTTTATACCTCGAAATGATAAATTGAAAGGAAACAAATTAATTTCATATTAAAATAAAACATAGAAAGATTATGGGAAAGAAAGTAGTTACATTAGGTGAAATCATGCTGAGGCTGTCTACTCCGGGAAACACCCGTTTTGTGCAGTCCGACTCTTTTGATGTGGTATATGGCGGCGGCGAGGCCAACGTGGCTGTCAGCTGTGCCAACTACGGACATGATGCTTATTTTGTAACCAAGTTGCCGAAACATGAAATAGGCCAGTCGGCTGTCAACGTATTGCGCAAGTATGGCGTAAAAACAGATTTCATTGCGCGTGGTGGTGACCGTGTAGGTATCTACTATCTTGAGACCGGTGCTTCCATGCGTCCCAGTAAGGTAATCTATGACCGTGCACACTCTGCCATTGCCGAGGCAGATGCGGCAGACTTTGATTTCGATGCCATCATGGAAGGTGCAGACTGGTTCCACTGGTCAGGTATCACTCCCGCCATCTCCGACAAGGCCGCCGAGTTGACCCGCCTGGCTTGCGAGGCTGCCAAACGTCACGGCGTTACGGTGTCGGTAGACCTCAATTTCCGTAAAAAACTCTGGACCAAAGAAAAAGCCCAGTCCATCATGAAGCCTTTGATGCAGTATGTGGATGTCTGCATCGGCAATGAAGAGGATGCTGAACTCTGTCTGGGCTTCAAGCCCGATGCAGACGTGGAAGGCGGCAAGACGGACGCTGAAGGCTACAAGGGAATCTTCAAGGCGATGGCGAAGGAATTCGGCTTCAAATACGTAATCTCTACGTTGCGCGAGTCTTTCTCCGCTACCCACAACGGCTGGAAAGCAATGATTTACAACGGCGAGGAATTCTACGAGTCAAAGCGTTACGACATCAATCCTATCATCGACCGCGTAGGTGGCGGCGACTCTTTCTCAGGTGGTATCATCCACGGCCTGCTGACAAAACCCAACCAGGGTGCCGCCCTCGAATTTGCAGTAGCCGCTTCCGCCTTGAAGCACACTATCAACGGTGACTTCAACCTTGTTTCCACAGAAGAGGTAGAAGCGCTGGCAGGAGGGGATGCAAGCGGACGAGTGCAGAGATAAGTTCATTTACAATTTATCATTTACAATGTACAATTTGTGCTGCTGATGAATCGAGATGATATGAAAAACCGCTTGAAGATGTTTGCGGTACGAATAATAAGGCTGGTAGACAAGTTGCCTAATACATCAGCAGGTAGAGCTATTGGCAACCAGATTGTCCGTTCCGGTACTTCTCCCGGTGCCAATTATCGGGCAGCTTGTGTTGGAAAATCAGACAAGGATTTCTTAAACAAATTAAAAATGGTAGAGGAAGAACTTGATGAAACGGCCTATTGGTTGGAGCTTATAATGGAATTGGAACTTGTTAAACCTGATTTGTTGCAGGATTTGTATCTTGAAAACAAGGAGCTTTTGAAGATTGTAGTAAAATCTATACTCACTATGCGTGATAAAGTAAATGGTAAAGTATAATATATAGAGGTAAGTATAATATATTAAGTAATATGACAATTAAGCATTGTACAAGTAGTCCGCATGGTAAATTGTACATTGTACATTGTAAATAGTAAATAAAAAGATGAGTAAATTTGATAAAATCTCAGTATTGAATAAGATTGGTTCTACCGGCATGGTGCCCGTCTTTTATCATAAGGATGCAGAAGTTGCAAAGAAAGTTGTAAAGGCTTGTTACGATGGAGGTGTTCGTGCGTTCGAATTCACGAACCGTGGTGACTTTGCCCACGAGGTGTTTGCGGAAGTTGTGAAGTTTGCGGCCAAAGAGTGCCCGGAGATGGCTATGGGTGTAGGTTCCATCGTTGACCCTGCTACTGCGGCGCTGTATTTGCAGTTGGGTGCATGTTTCGTTGTAGGCCCGTTGTTCAACCCGGAGATTGCCAAGATTTGTAACCGTCGCCTGGTAGCCTATACTCCGGGATGCGGAAGCGTTTCAGAAGTGGGCTTCGCGCAAGAAGTAGGATGCGACCTCTGCAAGATATTCCCGGGCGACGTGCTTGGTGCCAAACTCGTGAAAGGTCTGCTGGCTCCGATGCCCTGGTCCAAGCTGATGGTGACCGGTGGGGTGGAGCCGACTCAGGAAAACCTGACCTCCTGGATTAAGGCGGGTGTGTTCTGCGTAGGTATGGGTTCCAAACTCTTCCCGAAGGATAAGGTCGCTGCCGAAGACTGGACTTACGTTACAGAAAAATGTAAAGAAGCTTTGGGGTATATTGCCGAAGCAAGAAAATAAAGAAGAAATTCATTTTGTTTAAAGGTGTTTAAAGGGGACAGCCATCGAAGCGTTTCGGCGCTTCGGTGGTTTGTTTTTTACTGGAAAGTATACTCCCGATGAACAATAAAATGTTTATAAGTGTAAACTGTACCCTTAAACTCTAAAACAATGTTATAAAACGCGCGAAAAATGTGCCGGCGTTTTGCGCGCGCGGATAAAACACTTACCTTTGCAGTGCAGTTGGGAAACTGCATTTGGATTTGATAAATAACAAAACAGTTTTCAATAAAGGATATTAGTTATTAGGTAAAAGGATTGAAAATAGATTTTTTTCATAAGCTAAATGTTTTGAATAAATAGGTAAATTAGGTAAAGGTAAAAATTGGATTTTGAAGTTTTCAGAATAGGTAATTGAAGTTTTATTTTTCAGGTAAAGAGAAAGATTGATTTTTAGGTAACATTGATGCAGTTTAAAAGAAAAGCCTTTAAGGCTTTTCTTACAGGGGCGAGGGGTTCGTGAGAGCTTGCTCGTTTTTTTATTCCTATATTCTTCGCATTTTTTGTATATTTTGTCCAGACTCTACTTCTTTTTTGTATCTTTGTGTCGGATACCCATTAAAAACAAGCAGCAACTCTAAAGCTTAAATAGCTCTGATTTTGGAACATATATTGAATATATTCGATTGGCTTTTATACATATGGTTTGCAATAAACATACTGTATCTATTGGTTTACAGTCTGGCGTCACGCCGGCGTGACCTGCCTCTGCCCCCTCCAGCCAAGGAACACAAGCGTTTTGCCATACTGATTCCTGCCTACCGCGAAGACGCCGTGATACACGAGTGCGTCCATTCATGTCTGGAGCAGGATTATCCCGCCGACTGTTTTGATACGGTTGTCATTTCGGACCGTATGCAGCCCGAAACCAACGCTTCCCTCGCTGTGCTTCCTGTCCGCCTGGTTGAAGTGCATTTTGAGAAAAGCACCAAGTCCAAATCTCTGAATGCCGCCATGGCTGCCATCGGCAATGACTATGACATCGCTTTGGTGCTCGATGCGGACAATGTCATCCCTTACGATTATCTGAGTGATATTAACGACCTCTTCGCCAATCCGGAAGTCGAGATTGTGCAGACCCACCGGAGTGCCAAGAACCTGAACAATGACATGGCCCTGCTCGATGCCATCAGTGAGGAAATCAACAATACCATTTTCCGTCTGGGGCATGCCAAGCTGGGCTTGTCGGCTGCCCTTATCGGTTCCGGTATGGCGTTCCGTTATGACTTGTTTCGTGATACGATGGCTGACATCAAGGCTGTGGGCGGTTTCGACCGTGAATTGGAGCTGACCCTGCTCTATCGCGGCAAGCGTTTTTATTATCTGCCCGAAACCTTTGTGTTCGATGAGAAGATACAGAACACCGACGATTTCTCCCGTCAGCGCCGCCGCTGGCTGTCGGCACAATGGCATTACTGCCAGACCTTCGCCAAGTTTCTGTGGAAGGCGCTTGCTGCGCGTAACTGGGACTTCTGCGACAAGCTTTTCCAGCAGCTTTCCATTCCCCGCCTGCTGTTGATGGGGTTCACGTTCTTTTTTTCCGTACTATTTACGATTTATCGCTGGACGTGGGGACTGAAGTGGTGGCTGCTTCTGGTTCTGCTCGCTGTGGCATTGCTCGTTGCCGTTCCCAAAAGATTCTGTACCAGCCGCCTGGCAATGGCCCTGCAAAAGATACCTTACACTTTCCTGCTGATGGCGGGAAATATCTTTAAGCTGCGGGGGGCAAACAAGAGCTTTATACATACAAAGCATGGGGTGGTCGAAAAATAGAAGAAGTGCATTTACGTGAAACAAATAAGTCTATAAGCAAACAAATGATATACGGAAAAATCACTTTAGAAGATTGGCGTACAGCCTGCGTAGAGGGAGAAGAGCCGGAATCTTCTTTTGAAAGTTATAATCTGAGACTTTTCTTTTTCGGAACTTTGTATAATCGGGACACCTTGCAGGCAACTCCGGATGATACCAATGCCAAGCTTGCTGCTGATGCGTTTCTATCCGATCCGGCATATGGCTTTTCACGCCTGGACGGTTCGTTCACCATAGTATATTATTCAGAAAATGAATGCGGAGTGGTGCGCGACCATCATGGCACGCATTATCCCGTCTATTGTCACATTGATGGTAATTTTGCCACTTCCTGGCAATTTTTAGAGGACCAACTGGAAGAAAATTTCGAGCCTAATCTGGTTTCATTGAGTACATTCCTTCAGCGTGGCATTTTGAAGAAGAATAATTTCGCCCTATTCGATGTTCATTCTTTAGGTGCCGGCGAAAAGTTCTACATGTTGACAGAGCTTGGTTATCTGATGCCGGTTTGGGCTTCTGTAAAGTTAGAGACACAAGCGAAAGTACATTCCATGTTTGATTCGCTGAAGGAAAGAAATCCCAGCTTATATGAAAAGGTGGCAGATGACATTTATTGTCTGAAGCGCGACAGCGTTTTTGAGCATGAACCCAAGGTGGCGACTGAACGGAATCCGGATGTAGAAACCTACTCCCGCCGTTATGGAGAATTGCATGCGCAAGCCATCCGCCGGCGTATCGGCCATAGCCGCAGGGTAGGTATCCTGCTGAGTGGCGGCTATGATTCCGGTTCAAACCTTGCTGCGCTGCGCAGCATTTACGACGGCCAGATTGACTCCTATTCCGTGGGCTTTAAAGGAGATGCCTGGACGGAGCTGCCCATGGCCCGTCTGATGTCTGAAACCTTTGGTACCCGTCACCACGAGTACGAGATTGACGGTACGGAAATCAGTGCCTTGCCCGACATTGTCCGTTTTCTGGGTGAGCCTTTTATGGAAGGTGGGCTGATGGTAAACTATTGTGCCATGCGCATGATAGGCGATGACAAGCCCGACGTGATTCTGGGAGGTGACGGCAGTGACCAGTATTTCGGTACTTCCGGCCGTGAAGTGGCGCTGCATTATTTAGCCGCCCGCATAGGATTGCGTCCCTTGCTGCGTGGCATCAACCGTCTGCTGGAGCATGAAACCTTTGATACCGGCGGAAAGCTTTCCCGCATCAATTTCCATTTGGATAAGATACTTCATATTCTGGAAGGGGAGCGTTTCGGCTTCTCCGATTCTGCCTTGTGTGCCCTTCTGCAAAATCCGAAAGAAGATTTTGAACCGGTAAAATCACTACGGCCCGATATCCACAGTTTCGAACATCTTTACGCGCAGCATGCCATTCTTTCCGATTTGGAGACTGTAATCAACCGTATCATTCTTTTCAAGGCTTCCAGCATGGCACGCATGTTCGGTAACAATCTGACGTATCCTTTTATGGACCTGGAGCTTTTCCATTTCCTGCAGGAGCTGCCGGTAGGGTTGAAGTGCAGGGGCAACAGTGTACTGGACATTGCGCGGGGCCGCTCCGTTTCTAAATATCTGTTAAAGCACCATTATAAACCTTTACTTCCCGAGGCCATTACCTTGAAGAAGAAGCAGGGCGGTTTTGCACCTATGCCACTGTTCTTCCGTGATAGGGCCCGACGTGCTTTCTTTAAGGAATTTATTCTTGCTTCCGGCATTATGGACAACTATCTGCGTCGTGATGCAGTGGAGAAGTTTCTTACAGATTATGAACAAGTTGCAGAGAAGGAGGGTGGTTGGTTCTGGCATAGGCAGAACAAGGCTTTGCAATATTTCAATCTGTTGACGCTTGTTGTGTGGTGGGAAGAGTTTGTGGAAGGACATGAGGTGAAATTCTGAAAATATGATTGAAAGCATGAAAGTTTCCATTATTGTTCCGGTTTATAATGTTGCCAAGTACATAGAACGGTGTTTGTTGTCCGTGTTGAACCAGACTTGGCAGGATTTGGAAGTCATTCTTGTGAATGACTGCACTTTGGACGACTCTATGGAGATAGCCAGACGGGTGGTGGCTTCGCATCCGCGCGGAACGGTGGTGAGATGTCTGGAACATGAAGAGAACAGAGGGCTTTCTGCTGCAAGAAACACCGGTATTTCAGCGTCTGTTGGCGATTATCTGTACTTCTTGGATAGCGACGACTATATTTCAGCGAATGCAATAGAGCTTTTGGCGGATGCAGCGGTGCAGAAGCGACCGGATTTTGTGATAGGCAATTACGAGGTGACCGGCGCCAGACGTTGGGCTCCTCCTTTATCATTAGGCACCGGGTTTTATGAAGGGAATGCTCTTGTACTTTCCACTTATGTGCAGGGAAAATGGTATGTCATGGCATGGAACAAGCTGGTGAGTCGTCCCCTCGTTTTGCAGCATAAACTCTACTTCCAGGAGGGCATTGTACACGAGGATGATTTATGGTCATTTAAGTTGGCATGTATGTCTCAAAGTATGTATGTCGTCAATGAGACCACTTACTATTATTCCATGCAGCCGGATTCCATCATGCGGGCGCCGTCTATGCGTAATTTGGAATGTCGTGTGCTGGTGCTTGGTTATATCTACGACTTTATCCGGTCTTCCCGGTGTTTGCAGGATAACCGGCTGATATATATATACTTTGAGAGTCTGAAGGCGAAATATTTTGACCGTATTCTGTATTTCACGAAAGACACATCCTTTCATTATCAGAGTTATTTGGTATTCAGGAACAAAAAGTATGCGTCTTTGTTGGAGATGACGGGGCTGTGCCTCGAATGGAAGCTGATACTGCAGAACATCCATTATGTGCTTCCTACGTATGCCGGCTATCTGTATTTTAAGGCTTTTGTAAAGTCAGCCTACTATTTGTTGGTGTTGTCTATAAAAATGAAGGCAGTGTTTCATGTAAAATGAGCGAATATGAATAATCTTCCGGAAATATCCGTTATAGTACCCGTTTATAAGGTAGAAAAGTACTTGCCCCAGTGCATTGACAGTATTCTTGCACAGACCTTTACGGATTTTGAGCTGTTGCTGGTAGATGACGGGAGCCCTGACCGTTGTGGGGAGATTTGTGAAGAGTATGCCGGGAAGGATACGAGGATACGGGTTTTCCATCAGGCCAATGCAGGATTGAGCTGTGCCCGAAATACGGGGTTAATGAATGCTTGTGGAAGATATGTGACTTTTATTGATTCGGATGATTATGTTAAGCCTTGTTATCTTGAAAGTCTGTACGGTGCATTGCCTGCCGATAAAACGAAGGAGGGAGTAATAGTCGGTTCTCTTGATGCATATCTGCCAAATGGAGACTTTCAGACGTTTCACGTTCCCGAACAAGAGCTGGTCTCGGAACAGATGTATCTTGTGCTGACAGACTTGATAGACAAGCGTGTTACGTATGCAGGCAGCAAGCTATACGATAATCGAATTATCAAGCAATACCGGGTGAGCTTTGTGCCTTTTGTTTCCGGATTGGAAGATATGCTGTTTATGTTGGACTACTTGATGTATGCGGATTTTATGGTTATTCGTGATTACAATAATTACGTTTATAGAGTAGGGTATTCTGTAGATGTATTGTCTGTGCGTATAAACAGCTTTCCGGCAGAATATGCAGCATTCTCTAATTTTTTGAAAAGGGTCTATGTATATCAAAAGAAATTTAACTTGGAGGATAGTTCACTGGGTAGAACATGGAATTCATTGACTGTCTTTTTTCATAAAGTGATTTTGGCAATCTATAAACCTGAGCATAAGTATACCCGGCAGGAACGGTTATCTTTTTTGCATCAAGTCCTTTTATCAGACAAAGAATGGATAAGAAGATTTTTTCTTCCACAGTATAAAGCGGATGTGTTGGGTAAATTCTTGCTTTGCAGGGTGGGGGCATCGGCTTTTGATGGGTGGATGTATTTCTTGTCGGGTATAAAATTCAAGAAAATGTTTGGAGCGAAATAACGGAGGGCATTATGAATATTCTGTTTATACATCCTGTCATGTTCCACCCTCAAAGAGGAGGGATTGAAAGAGTGAGTGACCTTTTATGCCGTGAATTCATAAGACGGGGGCACAACGTCCTTTGTCTGCACAATGTTCGGGATGAAAGCCGTATGGACTATGCATATCCTGCATCCTCTTATTTTTTTCCATATCAGGTTCGGGAAGTGGAAAAGAACGGGCTGTTTTTCCGTGGTTTCCTGCAAGAGCACCGTATTGATATGGTCATAGACCAGGACCCGCAGACTTATTATAAATTATATCCTTTCTCTAAAGCCTTGCGGGGGGTGTACATTATTTCCGTGATACATTATAATCCTCTTGGAATATACCATCATTTGGGGGAGTTCGTGATGTGGGTACCGGGAAAAAACACAATCATGGGAAAAATCAGAAAGATGGCCCGTATCATAAAGATTCCTATGCTTAAGTATGATTATAAGCGTACATTACAATCGGATTATGGAGGCATTTTTCGATATACAGATGCATTATGTTTGCTTTCCTTGAAATTTCTTCCTGATTTGAGGCAGATATATTCAAAAGATTTGAGCCGGGTGATTGCCATCCCCAATCCGAATACATATCCCGCTCAAGAAAACACGGATTTCCTCAAGAAGAAGCAGATATTGTATGTAGGCCGGATAGAGTGGCGCCAGAAGCGTGTAGGGCGGTTGATTGATATATGGAGGTATATATATAAGGATTTTCCCGATTGGGAGCTGGTCATTGTGGGAGATGGACCCATAAGGCAGGTATTAGAACAGAAGGCCTCAAAGATGGAACGGGTTGTTTTCACCGGTTGGCAAGACCCTGAATCTTTTTACCGGGATGCAAGCATCCTATGTCTGACGAGTGACTTTGAAGGTTGGGGAATGGTATTGACCGAAGCCATGACATTCGGGGCGGTTCCGGTGGCGTTCAATTCGTATGCAGCTATAACAGACATTATTGATGATGGAAAAACCGGAATGTTGGTTCCTCCGTTCTCGCATAAGGAGTTTGCCCGGAAATTGGGCTTATTGATGAAAGATGAAGAACTGCGTATGGAGATGTCAAAAAATTGTGTGCAGTATGTGAAACGCTTTGACATACAGAATGTGGCAGACGAGTGGGAAAGGACTTTTGGCAGACTGAAATCAACAGTCCGTCAATGATGCCTTTTCAGTATCCGGTGAGCGAATGCACGTATGCCCGGAGTAAAAAGATAGAGTAATGAGCAAGTGAATATTCCGTAAGTGGAAATTATAATAGCTCCATAGACTATCCAATGTGTAAAGGAGCTTTCGGGTGTGAACTTATTGTTTGGAAAGAGATAATAGCATACTATTGCCGGTAGCAGTATAATCAGTAAATGCTTGATGTAGCCAATCCAATAGTGGAGAACGGATATTTTGAATCCTTGCGAATAAAGAAAGTAAGGTTTCCAAATGACTATGATAAGAAATAAACTGGTTATGTTTCCCATCAATATGCCCGGCAGTCCCCAAAAATGTCCTGCAACGATGGCAACAGTCAAGTTGATGATTACTTCCGCAATGGGAGCCCAAGTATCTTGAAATAAGCCATACCCATAGGTAAATTGGTCTATGGCACCTCGGGTGTAGTTGATGAACGAGTTGATGATAATCAGATATAGAATATGTTGGGGCAATACGTATTCACTTCCCAGCCATAATGAAATAAAAGCGCCGGTCAGTCGAATCAGGGCAAATGAAATGGTTCCGGCTATCAAGAAGCGGATACCCATCAGCTCCCAGAATACTTGCTGGATACGTTTGGAATCGCCCTCGGCTATCAGATTGCCTACTCCTGCATTGGTACTCCCTAATAGGTTGCTGATAAATATACTTATCTTATCAATAATGAGCGTATAGTTCCCATAGTAAGCCACAGTTTTGAGTGAGACGAAGGCATATACCAGGAAGGGAGTGGTTTGGAATTGTACAAAACCGCCCAGTTTGTGTACAAACAACTGTTTGGTATACCGGGTTACTTCCGGATATTTCTTGAAAAGCAGCTTTCCCTGCTTCACTTCGCTTTTCAGCCAGGGGTATACCTGATTGACTTTCCAGTTCAGGATAATGGAATAGGTAATACCCAGCAGAAGTTCCAGACTAATCCACAGGTAATAATTGCCCGTATAATATACTAACCCCATTTGCAGGAGAGTCTTTATCAGTACGGCACTTTGAAAATAGGCTGTCACTACATAGTTCTTCTGGTCCGCTCCCAAAAGGGTTTGCTTGTAATTGGCAAAATATCCTATCAGTGAAGTGGTCAGATACGAGAAAAATGCAAAATAGATGACACCTAAATCAAAGACATTATTGGGGAATATCAGGGGCAGGAAGCATGCCAATACACATCCTGCGCTTAGAATGACGAAACCGATACGTCGGTAGATGAAACCGAAAACGGAAATGATTTCATTAATTTTCCTTTCATCGTGTTCGAAGAGGGGCTTATACAGAACGTAGCCGATGGCTGTGCTGATACCCAATTCTGCAAGGTTCAGAAATCCCAAGAGATTGTTCAGTGTGCCTATCAGCCCCATAAAATCCGCACCCAATACGTCCAGAAAGATTTTTCTGGAAAAAAATGATAGGGCTAAACTCAGGAAATAAAAAATGAGATTAACCCGCGCATTGAGCAATGATTTTTTAAGGCGTGACTCCTGAGGCATAAGTTTTTTGTTATTACCAGCAAAAGTACACAAAAAAATAGTATGCTCCCTTTTTTTGTGTATTTTTGTAGGTAAATGGTTGAATAATGAATTTATGGAGAAATGGCTGAGTTTTATTGTTCCGGTATACAATGTGGAAGATTATCTGTCTGAATGTGTAGATAGCTTGTTGAATCAGGATGTTCCGTCAGAGCTATATGAGATAATACTCTATGATGACGGGTCTACTGACGGAAGTCTGCGGATAGCACAGAAATATGGGGCTGATTATGCTAATATCCGTGTTTTTACCCATCTTAATTCCGGAGCGGCTGAAACTCGGAATGAAGCCATTGAAAAGGCGGTCGGCAAATACATCTGGTTTGTTGACAGCGATGATTTCATTGCTCCCGGCTTGTTGTCTCGTTTTTATGAGAAGACCCGCGAAAGCCATTTGGACATGCTGATATTCAATAATGTGGCTTTTGAAGACGGCAAATGCAGGCGTTTTGTCGGATTTGACGTACCTGAATCACCGATAAAGACGGGGATAGAGCTCTATCAGGATTTCTATTACAATCCGGTACTGACCAATCGCTTGATACTCCGTGACCTGCTGATAAAGCACCGTTTGCGTTATATTCCAGGGAATAAGGCAGAGGATTGTGTGCTGAATCCTCTTTGTTTTTATCATGCCAATGCTGTCTGTTCACTTCCGGTCGATGCTTATTATTATCGGATGCGTAGTCAGTCGGTGTCTCATCATGTTGATAATCAGAAAAGAATTATAGAGTCTTTATTGGAAGGGCTCGAAAACCACAGTGACTATGTGAAAGAACATCCGGCCCCTGATTTCTGGATGAGGGTTTGTGTACACGATATACGACGGGTACACATTTGGCTGGATACAGCTTGTGATAATAGAAAAGAGAAAGGCGAGTTCATTGGCCGGGAGAGATTGGCTCTAAGGTCGGCGTTAGAGCGATTGCCTTTCCGGTTGTCCATTGATTATGCTGTCTTATGTCTGGCTTCGCTTTCCCCTCTGTTGATACTGGATGTGCAACGTTTTTTACGTACAATGAAACGATGGATAAAAAGATGAATACTCTTCCGCTTATAACGCTGGGCATACCTATTTATAATGCTGCGGGTCTTATAGAGCGTACATTATTGTCTGCCCTTAACCAAACGTATCCGAACATTGAATTTATTTTTGTCGATGATAAAGGGGATAGTATGGATATAGTTCGCAGGGTAGCCGGGGAACATCCACGCGGAAGTGCTGTCCGTATTATCGACCAAGTGGTCAATCAGGGTACGGGGGCGGCACGTAATACCATTGTCGAGAAGGCGACGGGGGAATATCTGTTTACAATGGATTGCGACGATGTGCTTATACCGGAGTGCATTGAATTGCTGTATAATAAGATGCAGGAACATCCAGTGGATTTTGTGGCGGCATCCTTCGTCCGGCGTGATTTGGAAGGAAAAGTGTATCCCGGTGGATGCCAGTACGAGGATACTCTAATTACTGATGGAGATTATGCAGTGGCTAAATATCGTTACGGACGGGGGCAGAATATCTTTGTAGCTACTTGGAACAAGCTTTATCGGACGGATTTTCTGCGCAAAAATGAGGTTCGTTGTATTCCTCATTATCTGATTGATGACCCTTGGTTTACGTATCAAGTGATATTGCGGGCCCGTTCTTGCCGCTTGTTGCCGGATTGTACACTGTTCTTTACTTATAATCCTCAATCGGTCACCAGTTTGAAAGAGCTGCAAGGGTATTCAGAGTTTTTGACAGAACAATATATTGGTACGCAGTTGTTGAAGTCTGGGTATATACACTCTTTGACCGGCGAGTCTTTCTATAACGGACTGATGTTGGACATCATGAAAATGAGCCTTTATCATGCCAACCGGGTATATGCTTCTGCATGTATTTCGCCGGAGAAGAAGCGGCAATATCTGGAAAATCTTTTATCCCGCCATTTTTCTTATCCGTCACATTGGCATTTGGATAAAAATTTGATGAAGCTGCTTCCTTTTCTTCTGTTCTATATGATGCCTATGGCCGCTAAAAAGTGGTTGGTTGGCTTCATGGTCAATATAAATCTGAAGGATAAGGTGAAGCGCTGGCTTCATTTTTAGCAAGTGGCATTGTTGTTCATTCACTCAATCTTCCATCCGTCAATACTCCTCTTCTCCAACGAGAAGTTTACGCCGATGCGATACAGTTTCCGGTGGTCCATTGCGAAGGGTTTGGCATATCCTTTGTCTTCTATCTGTTGCAAGGCTTCCTCGGGTGTACCATCCAGTTTAAACTCTACGATGTAGACGTAATCCTTAGTCTCTATCACCATATCCATACGGCTTTCACTGGTAGGACGCTCCACTTTGGTATAGAATCCCATCATGCGCATCACGATGAAGAAAGCATTCTGAAAATAGAGTTCGGCATCGCCTACAATCTTATAGTCCGTATCAGAAAACATGGTGGCCAGGCGGGTCATGAACTGCTCCGGATTACCCTTGCGTACGTCTGCTATGAAGTTTGATACAAAATAGACGGATTCACTGTCCTTTATCGGCATGTAGTAGGGAACCAGGTATTTGATGAATCCTTCGGCCACTTCCTTGTTAGGGAATCCCAGCCGATAGATGTTGAATTCTTCGTCATATTCCTTTATCGTGAGGTAGCCGCTTTGGTAAATCACGGCAATGGGATTATCCTTGAACGACTCCACGTCTGTCAGTGTCTCTGCAGTCACTCCTTCACTCGTAAGGTCGGGCAGACAGAAGTTGTTGTCTTTCAGCAGTTTCACAAGGTAGGTGGGGGTGCCGGTCTCGAACCAGTAGCTGCCGAACTCCAGGGAACGGAAGGTATTCAGCAGGCTGAAGGGGTTATACAGATTGGTTCCGTTCTGGCGGAAGCGGTAGCCGTCGTACCGTTCTTTCAGTCGCAGGCAGACCTCGTCGTAGGTGATACCGTAGTTTTCGGCTATCTGGTGCAGCGGTTCTTCAAAATAGGTGTGTATCTCCTTGTCGGTCATTCCGCAGAGCGTCTGGAACTGTCGGTCCATGGAGAGGTCTATCAGGTTGTTCAGGTCGCTGAACACACTGACTTTTCCGAATTTCGTCACTCCCGTCAGGAAGCCGAAACGGATATACCGGTCCTGCGTTTTCATTACGGAGTAGAAGGCTTTGAGTGTGTTGCGATATTCATTTTGCAGCTCTTCGTCACCAATGGCTTGGAGCATGGGTTTGTCGTATTCGTCCACGAGGATGACCACGCGCTGGCCGGTCTGCTCGTAGGCGCGGCGGATGATTCCCTTGAAACGCAGTTCGGGGTTGACTTCGCTGGGGACAGTTCCGTAGATGTTTTCCCACTGGCAGAGGGTATCGTTCAATACATTGATAAGGCTGTTCTTTTCATCGTATTTGCTTGTGTTCAAATCCAAATGCAGTACCGGATATTTCGTCCATTCTTTTTCAAGCTGTTCTATTTCCAGTCCCTTGAATAGTTCCTGCTGTCCGTTGAAGTAGGCTTCCAGTGTGCTGATGAGCAGACTCTTTCCGAATCTCCGTGGGCGGCTTAGGAAGTAGTAGTTACTTGTATTGACCAATTGGTGAATCAATGCAGTTTTGTCTACATAGGTGTACTCACCAAGACGGATTTTCTCAAAACTCTGTATTCCAATAGGGTACTTCATACGGCTGAACTTTGTTTGATGCGCATTTTGCTTAATTAGAACAAATGTATGAATAAAAAATGAGGTGGCAAAGCTTTTGTCATGCTTTGTCACCTCCCTTTTCTTGGTTACCACTTCTCTTTTTTTACTTCAAAACACGGGCATTGTTTCGTCCATTCCATCGGTTCCACCTCTCCGTTGTTGTTCAGGTCGGGGCTGAGGTCGCGATGTCCCGCCACTTTTGCTTCCGGATAGTCCATCAGCAAAGCGCGGACCAATACGCGGAGCGAGTGGCGTTGCCATTCCGTGCGTGTGTCTTTGGGATTCCCATAGTGGTCCAATCCGCCTTCATAGGCGATTCCGATAGAGTGGGCATTGTAGCCGCGGGCGTGGGCGCCGGCCCTCTCGACCGGGCGGGTAGTCAGGATTTGTCCGTCACGGCGGATGTAGAAATGATAGCCCGTGCCATCAAATCCACGTCGGCGGTGCGCGGCTTCCAGAGCTTGCCCGGTAAAGGGACGGTCCTCGCACGTGGCGCTGCAATGTATCACAATCAAATCAATTTTTCTCATTTTTCTTTACTGTTTGCCTTTGGGGGCTGTTCGCTAAAAGGGACCACCGCTGTTCATGGCGTGTGCGCTGAATGCACCCAAAAGTGCCGAAGCTACAGCAATGATTACTTTCAGAATCTTATCCCAGGCTGATGATTTTGTACTCATAATGGTTAATGGTTAGGGGTTAGTGATTAGGGGTAGGGGTTAGGGAACACAAGCTTATCGCTAACCCCTATTTTTTTATCCCAGCGGATTCTCTCCTTGGTCTCCGTCGGAACCTCCGCCATCGGGATTATTGCCGCCGGAACCTCCACCGGTGCTATCCTTGTCGGCAGTTACAAGCTCAAAGATGAGGTTGTTTGCTCCACCTTTGGTGGTGGCGTTGCTGTCGTTCACCAGCCGCAGGGTGTTGGCTACCTTGAAGCGGATATTGACGCGTTCGATGTTTTTCACGGTGCAGTCTTTGGCCAGTTCGGTGGCACGGCATTTAAAGGTGGTGTGGAAGATGCCGAAGCCGTCCAGACGGACACTGTTGCCGTCCGTCAGCGTCTGGCGCATCTGTCGTACGATGGCTTTGCCTACGTGCTCCACGTCTTCGGCCGACATGGCTCCCAGTGCTTCAATGTCTTGCGCGATACGGGCAAGGTCGAAGATTTTGGCATCTTGGGGCTTGCGTTTCAGGGTGTAGACCATGGGGGAGCTACTGTCCCCGATTTTCTTGTGGCGCTGTGTGCGCACTACTAATGCTGTTGACATGATGTTTGATGTTTAATGGTTAATGTTTCATTCCGAAAGGGGAAAGGAGGTGTCTCCGCGGCGATGGCCTCTGCTCCGTTTCGTTGATACAAAGATAGGACATGGGGCAGGGAGGAAGGGAGGTTGGGGGAGGTAGGAGGAGGTTGGGAGAGGATAAGGGAGGTTATTGTTTCTTTTGTTTTGGATTTGTGACAAATAGGAGGTATATTTGTATTCGCATAGATGTGCGTAAACTGAATAAAAAGACATGGAATATGTTGGAAAACAGTAATCAGGATATGTGCTGTTTTAGCTCGTTTTGATGAAGTGCGTGAAGTGGTGGTATATGCCAATCTTGAAAACGAGGCATTGCGTGAGCATATAGACAGAGTGGGGGTGAGGATTTATGTGAAAAGGGGGGGAACCTTCTAAGAAGGCTCCCCGAAGACATTAATCATAAGCTGCACTTGTGCGGGCGTGTACCGTCGGCAATAAGGGTTCATGCCCGTGGCAAGCAGGCGTTGTTCCAGCCCGGGGGCGGTGCGTATCCATTCGTTCAGCCGGTTGACGGCAGTCTGCTGGGCAATGCCCGGAAGGTAGTACATGGCCAGTTCGCCTTTCCCGTAACTGCGGACGGGGAAGCGTGGCTCTGCAAAGGAATCATTCTGTTTCATCATATTCTTTAAAGTTCAGGTTGTATGTTTTCTTTAATAGGGATAACACGTGATTGCACAGTTTGCACATGCTTGCACCTATTCTCTTCTTTCCGTCTTGTAAAGATACGGATTTTTACTCGAATAACCTGCCTTGTTCTTCATTATTTTTCAACCAATTCTCATTGTCGAACTGCGTGTTCACCGGTCCCAGTTGCTCTCCTTGGGGGGTGTGGATGACGTCTTCCTCGCAGGGCCAGTAGCGTCCGTTCAGGTGGTTGTAGACGAACTTGGCTTCGGTGTGGGCACTGCCCAAGTGTTTGAAACGGACCTTCTCGATGTAGATGGTGGCTATCTGCTTCGTGTCGTTGCGGTCTACCACGAGGCAGAAGTCGGACATGTTGGCGAAGTTGGCAGAGCCGTTGATGTCGTTCATCTCGACACGGCGCCGGGTGCCGTCCTTTTCGTTGCGGTTCACCTTGCGGGGGTGGGCCACGAGGATGACGAGGCACTGGTTGCGGGTGGCGAAACGTCCCAGCTTGTTCAGCGTGTCGGTGATGTAGTCCATTTCCGTCTGTCCTGGTTCCAGTCGTTGTTCCAGGCGGTTCATGGGGTCGATGACGAGGATGCGCACCCCTTTGCGGCGCACCACTTGGCGGGCTTTCTCCAGGATGTGGTCGATGCCGTAGCTCCCGTCGTCGGGCAGGATGTGCGACACGTTGCGGTCCAGCCAGCCCACTGCCTGCCCGTAGAGGGCTTCCGTCATGCCCGGTCCGGGGGTGAAGCGGTGGCCGGTCAGCTTCTCCGCCAGCTTGTGCAGGTGGTAGGCGATGGGCATGTTTTCGGGGCTGAAGAAGGCGATTTTCCACTCGTGGCGCAGGCAGAGGCGCAGCACCAGCTCATCGGTGAATTCGGACTTGCCGTCGCCGGGGCGTCCGGTCATCACCAGCAGGCGGCGGGGCTCGAAGGTGCAGTGTTCGTCGAAGTTCTCCCAGCCGGTGTCAGCACCCCGTTGCAGGCCGTTTTCGTAGAGGGAGCGCAGGTCGTCGCCGCAGTCTTCGGCGGTGAAGATGCCTTCCAGGGGCATTTCTTCGGCTTGCTCGATGCAGATGCGGAGGCTTTCGGCGCCGTATTTCACCAGATGCTCGTTGGCATCCTTGCAGCCCTCGCCGAAGTGCACGATGCGGCAGCGTTCCACTCCGAGGCGGCGCGTGAGTTCCTGCCGGAGCGACTGCCCTGCCGAGTCCTCGTCTACGGCGATGTAGATGGCCTGCTTGTCTTCGAAGTGCGACTCCACGAAGCGGTCCAGCCACGTGAGGTTGCTCTGGGCGCCGGCGGGCACGGAGACGACGTCCTTGCGTCCGGCGGCGATGATGGCTGCCGCGTCGAACTCGCCTTCGGTGATGATGCACTCCGGGGTGCCCAGGATGCTGTCCACGTTGTAGGGGATGAGCTCGGCCCCCTTCACCATCATGAAGTGCTTCAGGGCGCTGCGGTATTTGGTGTTGACGAGCGTCCCGTTCTCGAAGTAGTTGAAGCAGATGCAGTTCTCCTCCTGGCTGCTCTCCGGGAGGCGCACCGTCTCTTCGGTGATGCGCAGGGTGCGCAGCAGCTCCTGCGGCAGGCAGCGGACGGTGGTCCAGTAGCGTTCCAGGTTCTCGGAGAGTTGCATCCGGGCAGGGTCGAAGGTGGGACGGCGGAAGTGCTGGGGCGGTGCGGTGGGCTTCCGGTGCATGTCGCGGCGCTGCTGCTTGAGGCGTTCTTCGGCGTCGTCGGGCACGTAGAGCTTGTAGCCGCAGTGGTGGCAGTAGCACAGGCCTTTGTCCAGGTCTACGGAGAGTGACTTGTTGCCTTTGTGTCCGCGGGTGTCGTTGCATTGCGGGCAGATGGTCTTGATTTTGCCGCTGATGCGGCCGCGGGTGTCAATGCCGCGTTGATGGAAATTTCTCATATAGGTTTGCTTTAGTAGTTTTCTGATAATTTTTTAGACGCAGATTTTAGTTTCAGGGCAGCCTGAGGGGTTGAAATGCCACACTTAGCGGGTTGAAATGCCACACTTCACGAGGGTAAATGCCACACTTGGGACGTGCTGAGGTGTGGCATTCGGAACGTTGACATGTGGCATTCGGAACGCTGACGTGTGGCATTCGGAACACTGACGTGTGGCATTCCGGATGCCGGAGTGTGGCGTTTCAGCCGGGGTTCTGTTTCGGCTTTTTCGATGACGGCGGCGGGTTTTGCGAAGTCCACGAACGGGTCGTTTCGTTCCAGAAGGCAGTATTGTCCGGTCGGGGCGGTGCTCCGTCGGGGATGGGGCAGCCCAGGTAGGTGCGCCGTCCGTTCACCAGCTGCTCGTAGCGGTAGGGGTTGGGCGGTGCGGCGGCAGACTGCTGCTTTTCGAGGCCCTGCAACAGCATATGCAGTTCCTGCGAGGTGCGCTGGCCGGCCCTTACGAAGTTGACGAAATATTGTCGGGTGTCTTTCATGTTCAGCAGCACATTGCCGTTGTCGTGCAGTATGACGTGCTGCCTGAATACCTCCACAGCCTCTTTGATGTGCGTCTTCAGCAAGCTGCCATAGCCGCTGTGCATGCAGGCCACGTCCAGCCAGGCACTTTCTTCGGTGAGTTTGTCTATCAGCGTATGCCAGGGTTCGATGGGAGCGGGTGTTGTTTGGGGTGATGAAAGTGCATCGGCAGCAGCAGCTTCTTTTTCTTCTGTTGTTGCTGTTGTTGTTTTATTAATATCTATAGTCTTCTTATTAGTATTTGTGGCGTTTTTAGCTAAATACTTGTTGTTTAGTGTATTGCTTGACAAATCAGACTGTTTTTTGCTTTTATTCCTCGATACTTTTTGCTGTTTTTCGTCATTTTTTGCTTTGGAATCCGGCTTTTCCTGAGTAGTTTTTTCCGTTTTTTCGCCTTTTTTGTGTAGGGGATTCAACTCTTTGGGCATAAAGTATCCGTCTTCTTCCAGTTCAAAAAGGTTGTATTCCAGGATGATTTTCTTAAGATAGCATAAGGTAATTTTCTTGCTGTCGCAGTAGGCACGGAGATAATCCAGTTGCGCGCGCGGTTCTGGCAAGATTGACAGTTTTTCGATGATAATCCAGTAGGCACCCAGTCCTCTGAGTCCTTCGTTGTCTACCAAGTGTTTCATTCTGGGGTCGAACATTGACATTAAGGAGTGTTGGAAATAAAAATTCTTTTTCATATATATTTTTTTAGAGGGGAAAAGTAGTGCGTAAAGCGGGGCTGCTTGTTGTGGCGACGGCGTTTTTCGTAGTATTTTTCTCTTTGTTCAGTGATGCAAAGGTAGGGATAATAGGATAAGCCTGCAAATGGACTTTTGTAGGCTTAACGCATGCTTTGGCGTGTCCAGAAGCTATTGTATGGGTGTTCTGGCCTTCGTCTGGGGAACTGAAGCCTACAATGGTGAAATATGTGATTTTTTTTAAAAAAAGTTGATGGTGGAGCTCTTTCTTTGTGGGTTCCTTCACTTGCTACATTCGTAAACATTTGACTCACAGTAGCTATTGTTCTCTGGACTTTGTTTTGTGCATGCGTGTCATCTGCCGTATGTGGGCCAGACTGCGCAGTTCGCTTTGGGAGAAAGACGATTTTCCTTCCAGCAAGCCGCCAATTGCCTCTGCAATGATTTCCAACTTATCCAATAATGGATTTCTACTGTGTGCAGTATTCTTTTCGATGCTTACTGCGGTTTGGCCCTCGCTATGGAGGGTCAGGGTCGTTTTTTTATGTTCATTATTAGTTAAAAAATATCTTGGCAAAGATACTTAATTATTGGTATTTTACCATTTATTATACGAAAAAGAAAAGTGCATGAAAAAAATGGGGGGGGAGAATTTGTAAAACATCTATAAAACATTAACTTTGTACATGATTATTTAAATCAAATGGAAAAAAAAATTTGCAATCAAAAGTTATAGATGTACTGCGGTTTCCTATGATTGTTGGAGTCGTTCTGTGGCATTCTTTTTTTGAAGGTATTATGGGATTGGATATTCCGGATTCAGGGATACCGATATATCATACTACCTCTTTTTTTATATCACGTATTTTGGCTTCAGTGGCAGTTCCTTTATTTTTTTTTATTTCAGGGTATCTCTTTTTCTTTCGCACCACCTTTTCTGTTGATGTCTATAAAAAGAAGCTAAAGTCAAGGATTAAAACCTTATTAATACCATATTTGTTTTGGAACTTTGTAGTACTTGTGGGACATTGGATTGTTACAGTTTTATCACCGGTACAATTGACATCAGGTGCTTATAAACAAGTGAGCGATTATACTGTTTGTGATTATCTGATTAGTTTTTGGAATATTAATGGAATGCCGGTAAATGGAGCTTTATGGTTTATACGTGATTTAATGGTCATGTTGGTCTTTTCTCCATTAGTATATTGGTGTCTTCGTTATTTTCGTTGGTATATATTGTTAGTGCTTGGTTGTATTTGGCTGGTAGGGGGAACTTTGGAGATTCCTAGAATGGATGCTGTCTTTTTCTTTTTTGTGGGAGCATGGTTTAGTATTACCGGACGTAACTTTGTTGCTGACTTTAAATCTTTTTTTCCTTGGGGAGTAGCCTTGTACTTTCTTTTTGCTATAGGTACAATTGGCGTAAGAGGAGCAGATGGATTTCTATATGTAGCCAATGCCGGCATATTATTGGGCATTGTATCGATTATAGCTTTGACTGCTTACTTTGTGGAACGGGAAAGATGGAAATCTTCTTATTTTTTGATAAGCTCTTGTTTTTTAGTGTATGCATGTCACCAGCTTCCCTTGAATATGTTCGTCCGTATTCTGTTTAAGTTTATGTCTCCCGTTTCTGATTGGCAATTTATGCTTATTTATATTGTTAGCCCTTTGGTGATTATTCTTGTTAATCTTTTGTTATACGCTTCGTTGAAAAAACTTTTTCCACATTTTACAGCCATTATTACAGGTGGAAGAGGTTGAATGAGAGCTTAATTTGTTGCGCATCCTTATCATAAAACGCCGCAGCCACGGGAATGTTTCTCCCGACTTCAGGTTGTAGTACAACGATTTGGATTCATAAATCATCTGGAACGTTTCCGTACAGAGTACCGGTTTCTTGGTCAGGCGGTTGATTTCGACAGCTTGTGTCATGGAACTTTCTACAAACAGCATGTTGTCTGTGGATGAACCGTATTCTTTGGCTTTGAAGGAGGCGTGGCAATTCGCCCGTTGGCGTGCAGCCATATCCGGCAGGTTCAGCATGACGAGCTTATTGTATTTTACATGGTTCTTCTGGAGCCAGGCTTCCGTCTCCGGACGGTATTTCTCCAAGCGTGAAGTGACCAGTGTGCCGATGGTGACTTTGGGAATGAATAGCGGAGGAGCGTTCAGCAGGAAATGACGGTACTTCTCGCCGTCGTCGTTCTCTTCCGGAGTGGGGTCTGCGCAAAGCACGCCGTCAATGTCCATACACGTTTTTTGCAGGATGGAGTGGTTCATTATGTTCCATTGGAAGAAACGGGGATAATCGACTATTTCGAAAAAATAGTCTACGGAATGGGAGTGTAGTGGGACTGCATAAATGACGCAATATTGGATGTTGTATAAATGTTCTATGTCCTTCAGGAGCTCGCGGCATTTCTTCATGGCTTTTCCCGTGGCTATGCTATCATCCACAACCAATACATTATGTATATTGTTCATGTTGAAAGTTTTCCCCCGTTCTCCGGTCTGATAGATATGCCCGTTGCGGAAAGAGTCTATGTCCGTGACCGGCAGGTTCAGGTAGAGCGCCAGCAGGTTGGCGGGAAACATGCCACTGCGGGGCACGCCGACAATGAGGTCGAAATCCCGTGGCAGAATGCTGAGATGTTGCAGGATGCAATGGTTTAGGTCGTCTATGTTACGATAGTTCATGTAGCTTTCTCCTTCAAAAAATTATCGATTATGTCGTATATTTTCTTTACACTGTGCCCCCAGCTGTGGGTCTCGGCAAAGGCTATGCGCTGTTTGGCAAGTTCTTCGTCATCGGCTTCGGTCACAGCACGGTCTATGGCCGAAAGCCATTCTTCCGGGGTGGTGGCCAGGTGCGTGTGATTTGCGAATATGTGGCGCATGGTGTGGGTACTGGTTGCGACAGTGGGTTTACCCATAGCCAGGTATTCGTCTATTTTCAATGGATAGTTACCGTCGGTAATCTCGTTCACCATTTGCGGATTGATGCAGACATCGTAGGCAGCTATGTAGGCCGGTAATTCGTCCACTTTTTTTTGTCCGGTGAAATAGGCATTTTTCAAACTATGGATACGGTTCCGACGGAAAATGTCATCTTCTGGTCCGGTGAACACAAAACTATAATCGGGACGCTGACTTATTATCTGATAAAGCAGGTCTCCGTCAAGGCGGGTACTGTTTATCGTACCCATATATCCGATGATAGGGCGTGGAATGTCTTGCATGTCACCGGGTGTTTCGTATTTCTTGGCCGGATTGTACAGCTTTAGGTTTACGCCGGTTTCGATGGGGTAGGTATGGGGATTGTAGGCTTGCAACTCTGCGGCAAAACGGGTGGAGTTTGCCAGAACAAGGTCGGCCGAAGCAGCCAGTTCCGGTTCAAGACGGGTGCCGTGCCTGCGCCAGTAGGCTTCGCCTATGACGTAGTCGCGCCGGTAATAGATGCTAACAGACGGATGGATATACTCCTTTAGATAGCGGCTGCGGTAAATGTCTGTATCGATAAGGTGGATGTAATTTTTGAAGTCGAGCGCGGCAGCCTGCTCTACAATCCATCGGGCTATGCGGGCATTGTTTTTTCTGTTGACGATATTGAAAAGCGGTGCAGGCAGGAAGTTGGCCGAGAACAACATGAAAGGACAGTCCAGCACCCACATGTTGGCGTTGATTTGCCGGAGCGGTGAAGTCTCTCCCTTGATGACAGCCATGCGCCGGATGTAGGACGGAGATTGTCTGTTCCCTCTCAGCCGGATGGAAATGTCCATCGGAGTGTTGATGTAGAGCACTCGGTTCTGCTTTGAAATTTCCAATGCAGTATTCTTGATGGTACTACCTATTTCGATGTCCCATGTTTGCAGGCTGGTGATGATGAAGTCTCTCATGATGTTTGCCGGTTACTGGTGAATACAGTGATATATCTTTACATATTCTTCTGCAGTGTGTTTCCAGGAGAACAGTTTTACACGTTCCAGACTGTAATTTACTTGTTGCTGATAGAGTGTCGCATCATTTTCCAGGCGTAGCAAGGCATCTGCTATTTTTTGCGGTTCTTGAGGATCGACTAAAATGGCACCTTTACCGGCAACTTCGGGCATTGCCGAAACGTTGCCCGTCACTACGGGAGTGCCGCAAGCCATAGCCTCCAGTATCGGAATCCCGAAACTTTCACGCAAGGAAGGATAGAGAAATGCAAATGCTGCATTATAAAGGGTTGCTAAATCTTTGTTGCCGATATATCCCGGATAATACAGATGTTCTTTTATCCCGGTGATTCCTTCTTGCTGAAGAAGCTGGTCGATATATTCTTCTTTTAAATCGGCAATGAGAAGGGGGCGTTTCGTTTGGGATGCTTTCAGATACAACGCGTATGCTTTCAGGGTACGTGCCGCATTCTTTTTGGGGTCTGTATTTCCAAGAAAGAAAAGAAAGTCCGGGTGCGGTATGTATTTCTGCACAATACTCTCATCGGGTGTTTCCTGCATCGTAAAGTAAGCGCTGTAGCCGTTGTAAACGGCTTTAATGACTTCTTCGGGAAGTTGCAGCGCTTCGCGTATGCGGGTACACTCGAACTGAGAAACTGTAATAATATTTCTTGCTTTCTTCAGGATGCGGGGAACAATCAGGCGACGGTAATGCCATCCCATTTCCTGATAGAAGGAAGGACTGCGATGCTGACGCGGCTCCAAATAGATAATGTCATGAAGCGTCAGCACCAAAGGGACGGGACACCATAACGGGGCTGTATTCGATGTACAATGCAGCAAGTCCGCTTTCAGTTTCCTGACGGCCTGGGGCAATGCTATCTGCTCCCACAAAGGATAAGTAGGGCAGCGAAGCTCAATGATATGGAGGTTTTCCGATTCTTCCAGGCACCAGTCCTCCCCCGGAGCAACGAATACGTAATATTCATTACCGTCTTTCCGCTTTTGCAGTTCTTTCAGTGTCTCCAGGATGACAAAGTCCATGCCATGCTTGTCTTTGCGGAAAATGCGTTGGGCTTCGATGGCGATTCTCATTTTGCTGCCTTTCTTTTCTTTTTCCGTTTAAAGATTCTTGTGATGTGGCTCATGGAAGAGGTGACTACCAATATGGGCAGAGACCAGAAAGCGCTCCGGAATTTGCGGCTGATTTCCCCTTCGGGCATGGCCATCAAAAAAGTGATGAATAAAACGGCTAAAAGTGCATACCATTTTGTAGCAAGCGGCCACTCCAGAAACGTCATTGCTACGGCACATATCGTGATATATAAGATGAGCAGGAAACGGGATGGAAGTAGCCATTGGAATAATTTTTCGCATAAATCCCACTTTCCCTGTAAGAATGCTATCGGAAATTGTTGCAATGCCAGTATGGAGCTGCGATACTGTGAGCCCAACCAGCGTTGGCGTTCTTTGCTGTACCCCGATGTATCGTCCGTCTTTTTGCAATAGCAGACTATTTCTTCCATGTATTCGGTATATATGTTTTCCTTCAGAAGTTCCATTTCTGTAGCTTTGGCCAAATCGCTTCCTGATAATCTGGGAGCGATTTCCTGGAACATCTCAAAATCAAACATCATGCCCGAACCGATGAGGGCGGAGGAGAATCCCAGTGCCGTATGTGCCTTGCGGAAGAGGTGGTTGTTGATTTCTTCGCTGGTGGCGTTTAATACGGCGATGTTGGTATTCAGGTTTTCCGTCATGCGGTGGGCTTGGATGGCATCACATCCGGAGTAGTAGGCATTGTTGAAAAGCTCTAATGCGTTAGGAACAACTTTGTTGTCTGAATTGAATATGGTGATGGCATCGTACTCATGAGGAGAATAGCGCTCCATGACCTGCTGTATGGCATATATCTTTGTGCAATGTTCTTTATCGGGCACGACAATGTTGACCGGCATCTGGAGCAGCGTAACCAAATCTTCTTCGGACAGTTGTGTGGCAGCCACTGCGATGTCGTATTTTTCTCTCGGATACGTCTGCGTGTCAAGGAAATGATTGATGGACTCTATCACTTCCTTGCCGTTTTTCAGCACAACAAAGAGGACCAGGAACCGATGTCGCTTGGGGGACGGTGGATAGGGATTCTTGTATTTCCGCAAGGAGGCCAATGCATAGATAAACAAGTAGGCTACGGGGATGGCCAGCAATAAGAAAAGAACCGCGTCTGTCATTTGCAAGGCATTGTTGTTCTCGTCCATCCACCAGTCGGGATTGAATATGGAAAAAATGTCGTTCATATATGTTTTCTATTTAATATTTTCTATTTCTTTTTCATTTTTTGTTGGGTCAGCAGTTGGTCGATATGCTCCCCGTTAATCAGAACTGACAAAAATAAAATGATTATAAATCCTGTAGGGAATTGAAAGAAAAAGGCATTTCCATAGGCACTTATCATTAGTCCGAAAATACCGCAAGCAATGGCCGTGAGTATTCCACGTAGCTCGTTATTCTTAATCCGAAACATGATAAGATAGCAACCTCTTAACAATGTACAGACATATATGGTAAGAAAAAGCACTAATCCTACAATGCCGGTTTCCATCCATATCTTGACATAAAAAGAATCATGGGGAATGAGTGTTGTGAGACGGGAACCATATTTTCTGGCTTCTACCCCTCCCAAACCAAGTCCTTCTCCGAAAGGTTTGTATTTTAGATATTCAGCCAATCTTTTTTGGTTTTCTTTGCGGACAATGTATGAGGCGTCTTCTGTAGGTCTGAAAGCTGTACGCATGCGTCTGATGGAAGTGTTGCTTTCACCGATATAGGTATGGGCGAAAAAGACATAAAAAAACAATCCGAAGAAGACTGTAGCTCCCATGAGCTTGATATTTTTACTGAGGAAAGTTAACAATATGATTCCTCCGATGGGGACAAACAGTGCACCGCGGGTTCCGGAAATGAACAAGGCATATATGGAACAGACGGCAATAATTGCATAATAGATTCTTATGGAACGTTCTTTTACGAAGATAGCCGAGATACCGAACAGAATGGCGGCAAAGCCCATGTTGGAACCGAAATTTCCGGCATCTGTGAAAAAGGAAAAATATCGGGTGACATCGGATAAAAGGTGTGTCTTGTACATTTCCGTTTCAATCAGCATGGTTGTTTCTGTCTCATCAAAACCTGCATATTTCTGGTAAACAGCTTTGGCTACGGCTGTCAATGTGAATATGGACAGAAAAAGCATAATGACGCGCAACCGCTTGTAGGAGGTCATTGTTAAAACGCCAATTAATGACATGACAAGGGTACTGTATATGATTCCACGGGAGTAAATCCAAGCTTCCGTGAGAGCTGTTGGATTCATGATTTCAGCCGCAGTATATATGGCCCATATGCAACCTCCGAACGTCAGAATGTTTTTGGTGTATTTCCATGCAATCTTACCTTGTTGGTGATAGGAATATATCAGGAGCGTCACAAGCAGGGTGACGGTTGCGACATCATACCAGACACTCAACCCACTGCCCTGCGTGTATCTGTACCAGGGAATGAAAAAGTAATTGAATGTGAATAGGAAACATACACCGGCAAAAGGGTTTCTTAATGCTTGTATTGCTATTATCAGGAAGAAAGGGGAAAGGCAAACGTATGCAGTGATATCCCAAGTACTGAATAATATGCTATAGATGAGCGCACCCAGTCCGATGATGAACACTAATAATGTTACCGCCAAGGGAGATATGCTATGTCCTTTGATATCCGTTTGCATTTATTTGACAGCTGCTGATTTTGATGTTAAACCTAATTGTGCCAACCGGCTGAAGAAGCTGTGAACCGGGGTGTGAGGAGGCAATTCTCCGGTGAAGCTTTCAACCACTTCGCGGTCTGCATTGTTGAGATACATAAATAGAGGAGTTCCTTCCAATTCTTCCTTTAACGGTTTCAACCGGGTGTCGTCATCTCTGCCCCACAATCGGGCGGCGTTGGCTATCAGCAAATTGAAATCTGCTTTTTTCAATACCGACATAGGTAGAGTTGCGGTACTGACAGCAGGATATTCCACTAAAATGATGTCCGGTATTTCTTCTGCTTCATTCAGAACCCAGAAGTCAGACAATTCTTGAGCTTGTACATATCCCTTGTTTTGGGTATCGAAATCGTGGTCATATTTTACAAGGCGCACTTTTATACCCTCAGTTTCCCAGTAATCAATGAAATATTTGGCAAGGAATGATTTTCCTTCACGTTTCTCCATGCTGAGCAGGTTTATGACAGTAGGACGGTCCGGGTGCAGGTAGTTGTTCAATTGCCGGCAACTATAGGCAGCGGCAAGCCGGTTACAGGCCTTGAGGAATCCACGATACTTCAAGTTGCTTACACCGTTGAATGCTGCAATGACAGAGAGTCCGGTCAGGCGTTTGCTGCGGTCCGGGTCGCGGAGAGTGCGGTCTAACAATTCAATCAGCAGGAAGTAGCCGCTTATGAATATCATACTGCCGAAGAATGCGGCAAGGACGTAGATAATTCTTTTTCTGCCATTGTCTGTCAGCGGATACTCGGGGGATGCTATGACCTGCAGGTTGGCAGTTGTCATCTTGATATTCTGCAAACGGAGGTGTGCTTCGGCAAGGCCTCCTATTTGTCGGCGATAATTGTCTTCGGCAATGCCTACGGCACGTTCTTTCCGCTTGATTTGAGTGCCTACGGGTGAGAATTCCCGGTATTGGTCGATAATGTCCCGTTGGCGGTCAACCAATACTTTCACTTCAGCTTTGGCTTTCGCCTCATTGATGCATGCCGTCAGCCATTCTGTCACCATTTCTTGAATGCCTACCCCTTCCTTGGAGAAACCATACTCGTTTAAATTATCGGAGAGATGGCTTATCTTTTCTTCTGCCTTTTGCAGAGCGTCTTTTTCTCTTTGAAGTTTATCACTATTCTGCTGGCTCTGTTCTGTGGTGAATATTTCTTGCTCAAGAATACTTTGGTTCAGGGTACTAACTTTTTCCAGTTCTTGCAACAAATTAGTATTTGTGCGTATAATCTTGGCACGTATGTCCATTTTATTCTCTAACATCTGGCGTAAAGCCACTGCGCTTCCATAGTTTCGCTGCACTTCTTCCATACGGTCGTCCGTCGCATATTTGGTCAAAGCTAATGCCTTGGATTGCTCGTCGTAGTTGATGACTTGTTTTTGAACACTATAGTCTGTCAAATCATCTTCTTCTGCAGTAAGTGCTTTTTTGGCTATGCGCACTTGTTCTTCAAAATAGGCGATAGCACTGTTCGTGGCACTGAACCGGAGTTGCTCATAAGCCTTTAACAGTTCATCTTCCAATATCTTGAGGGTGTTTTGCGTAATACCGGGATCGGAGGAGGTATATACCAATTCTATCAGGTCGCTGGTACCCAGTCGTTTAATGGTGATTGTGCTTAATGCGCTATAACTGTAATAAGGGTAGGGACGGTTGAATATGGAATAGACAAAATTACTGCTGTTCTCTTTCCGGTAATTCATCAGATTATTTGTAGTTTTATCCAAAGAGGAACGGTCTACCAAAGCCAGCACTTCTTTAGGAAGGATTTGGACGAGCTGCCTATAATGTTTGGCTTGAATGTACATGTTGTCTTTCCACTCATCACCGTATACGAGGCTGGTTGCAAGCAGACGTACCGAAACCTTTGCCAAAGTGTTTTTGGACTTGCCTATATTGATGATATTGTCGAAGGTACTGTTGATATTGATAAGCTGGCTTCCGTCCAGATTGGTGCTGTTGGTTACACCTGCATATAGACTGCTGTTTACCGTATAACTGTATGGTAAAAACTGTGTAAAGTATATGACTAATGCTGTAACAAGGAGGCTTCCCCACAATAACCAATAACGGATGCGGTAAAAGAAGCTTGCCAAAAATTGTACTATATTCATAATTAGTTTTACTTGTCTGTTATAACTTTAACATTAGTCAGCATCTCTAACAATACGATTGAATTGTGTAAAGCTACGCGGCTTTGCTCATAATTAGTCACGGCACCGGTGCGGCGTGCACGTTCCAAAGAAAGTGCAATGATATCAATGGCTCCTTGTATGAAATTATTTTCAGATATTTTCATCTGTGCGTTATACAATGCAGCCGTTTCCGCTTTGGCCTTTATGGTAGCCAGTTGCTCGGTAACCGCATTGTAGGCTTCCAGAACTTTTAGCCTTCGCTCCTCCATAACTCCTTCCTGCGTGTACTGCAATTGCTCTATCTGATAGCGGTAGTCTTTCAGTTTCAGTGGTCGGTTGAACAAGTCTCCTAAGGTGATGCCGACGCTGGCCCCGACATTGAAGTTGTGCTGGGCACTTGACATCGTTGTCTGGTACATAGGAGTATACTCGTCACTGGCATTGCCTATAATATTGTAGCGTCCGTAGGAATAGTTACCGTTCAGTCTGAAGTAGTTCCACCAGTTCCGCTTTTCCAGGCGATATTGGTTCTTGAGTTGCTCTACTTGGGATTGGGCTCTTTTTACTGACGCATTCTCTGTCACTGCATCAAGAAAGACAGATAGAGGGGGCAATTCTAATTTCTCAATATCTATTGATGTCTTCGGACTGATTAAACCCAATGTGTTGACTTCTATTTTTTTATCCTCCATCTTGAGTTGCTCCAATATCTTGATGCGCTCCTCCCGTGTCAACTCCTGCTGCGCAGCCACAGACAAAGGTACCCCCAACAATCCTAAAAGGATTACACTGTAAATGATGGACTTGATATATCTTTTTATCATCTCTAAAGCCATATAATTCCTATTATCTTTATTTTTATACATTCTCTTTCTGCACAAACGCTGTCAGCGTCTTGCACAGTATCTTCATGTCCAGCCAGAATGAAAATTCTTTGGCGTACTTAATGTCCAGTTGCTTGCGCTCTTCGGCCGACATCTTCCCGGCACCGCCTCGTTTCTCCACTTGCCACAGTCCCGTCAGTCCGGCAGGGGCCATGAAGCGCTCGATATATGCGTCGCTGGTCAGCAGCTCGGCCTCGTAGAGGGGGAGCGGGCGGTTGCCCACGATGCTCATGTCTCCTTTGAGGACGTTGAACAGCTGCGGCAGTTCGTCAATGCTGTACTTGCGGATGAAACGGCCTACGCGGGTGACGCGGGGATCGTTCTCTATCTTGACAAACGTATTCTGTTTTTCTTGGGCCTTCTTTTTAAGGAAATCTTCTTCAGAGATGACAAAATCGTCCGAAATCAGCAGGGTAGCCTCTTCTTCAGAAGTGCCGGTCAGGTCGTCGAAGCGGATATCGGGCTGCTCGTCCGTAAGCTCTTCTTCTATCTTATATTGGTTGAGGGCGTTCAGCTCTTTCAGGCGCTTGTCGGCATTGGTGTACATGGAGCGGAACTTCAGGAAGTTGAATATCTGGTAGTTGCTGCCCACACGCTGGGACTTGTAAATCACTCTTCCCTTGCTTTCCACGCGGATGGCTATGGCTGTCGCGATGAGTATGGGAGACAGCACAATCAGTACGGCAACGGCAAAAAGGATGTCGAAGATACGCTTCCACATAGGCAGGTGGAAGGTGTTGAATATCTTACGGTGTGACTGGCTGAATTCCTGCAACTTATGCTCCTTGCGCAGTTGGAGGAATTTTGTCATTTGCTGGAGGCTCTCTTCGCTGGCCATGGGGGAAAGGGTGTTGTTGACACCTGCCTGCAGATAGAGCTTGCGGTGTTCCTTCTGCAGTCCTTCGGTGATGAGGATGATGTAGACACGGGGGAAGCGCTTGTGCAGGAAAGTGATGTTCTGGCTGTCCTTTTGAGGGGTGCTTTCTTCGTAAAGAATGGATGTGTTGTACCGTTCGCGGATACCGTCGATGACTTTCGCCGCTTTGTTGCAGGATGAAACAGCCATGAACATGCCTCCCGTAATTTTGCTCAAGTGGTCGATGGTGACGCGGTTGCTACCTATGTAGATATAATATAACATATCCATTGATTTTGTCGTTTAGAGAAATTTCTTGATACGGGCCTTCAGCTCCATAGGATTGAAAGGTTTCAGTATGAAATCCTCGGCTCCGGCTTCGAGCAGGTTGATGCGCTCGGTGGTACTTTCTTCACTGGAAAGCATCACAACCGGAATGTCCTTGAAAAGTGAATTGCTTTTCAGATATGCCAGGAATTCACTGCCGGTCATCTTGGGCATGCGTATGTCCGAAATGATGAGAGCGGGTTCGTTCCCCTCATTCAGCCATTCTATGGCCCTGACGGGATCTTCGAAATAAACCAGCTCATTCTCTTTCCCTAAATAGACCGAGAGTACCTTGCCTATGGCAGGTTTGTCATCTACAAATAATATTTGTTTCATTGTTTATGATAATTGTTTGCTATATTTATCTATATACATTTTCTTCTACCGGGTGTTCGTACCATTCCGTATACTGGGTTCTGTCTTGGGCCCAATAGATGAATTCCGGATATGCGCTTGCCTCGGGGATATCAGTACGTGACACATTGATTGTTTCTTTGGGATAGCGGAAGCCATACGGCACGCAGATTGCCCACGTGTTGTTGCCTGCCAAGTCAAGATTCTCTTGCTGTATGGTTCCGGCGGCAGTGGCGCCATATCCCCAAAATTCGTAAAGATGGACTTCCATGCGTTGTTCCATGCTTTTATATTGATAACAGATGAAGAAGTCCAGATTGTCTTTTGAGAATGGGGGCTCTGTCCGGGTTTGGTCTGCCAGTTCAATAATGACTTCATAAGTGTACTTTTTGGCGGTTACTCCAATGCCGGTATTTACCATCTCACCCGGTTCAACTCCGAATACATTGTGCACCTCGCCTGCGATGGGGATTACGACACTCGGATCGGAATCTTCCATGTAAGTAACGTTGTTATACCTGAATTTGTTGTACGAGCTGTTGAATGACTCCTGGAAACGCGAATCGTCGCCTCCGGTCTTGACTTCCCGGATATCGGATTTATTGATTCCGGTAATCCGGAGCCCTACGCCCAACGGCTTGCTTGCTCCTGCTGCAGCAAGGGTCACGTCGAGCTGTATGCGCTTGATGTGGTTCGTCTTTTTCTCGCGGTGATAGTAGGTCTCCACGTCCAAGACCACGTCGTTGAAGTCATAGTCGCCTACCAACGGGAAGTTGTCTTCGAATACGTACGTATAGGAGACCGGGTCTGTAGGGGTTTCTGAGCCGGACTCGTCCGGAGTATTGCCTTCGCCCGTACAGTCTCCGGCAGGAATGGTGATGGGGGATTCTCCCCATTTGGATATGGTTCCTTCGGTGTTCTTGATGGCATCAAGGAATTTGGCTTCCCACCAGATATCCTCGGTGATATCATCGTCAATTTCTTTCACTTCATAATGAATGTTTCCCTGACTGGAGAAATTTCCTATATCTTCAATTTTATTGATTTTTACCAGTGCATATTCATTGTTTGGACCCATAAATTGTGCTTGTGACAATTCTGCTTCATCAAGTACGGTTATCATGGAGTTGTCACCCATCGTGATTTGGGTGTTGTAATTGTTGCTATGGTCCCCGAAATCCTCTATCTCTGCAGAAGAGGTGTCTCCCATGTTCAGTGTGCCTACAAATTCTTCCGCATATAGATAGCATCCGTTGTCTATAGTGATGTTGCTGTCGGTTTTCCCGATATAGGCTTTGCCCTGGTTGATGAATTTGCATCCGCTGTCGAAATTCATTTCATCGACACGCACGGTACCGCAATTATAGAATGCTCCTCCCTGGCTGACATGGAAATCATCTATTTCCATAGTGCCGGCATTGTAGTTGTAGCTGCCTCCGGATGCATTGGTCAATTCGATGTCGTTCCCTTTGATGGTTCCACCCGCGTAGACGATAAACCGGCTGGATTGCACTAAAGTGAAGGTGTGCTCGTCCGGTATCACGATTTCCCCTCCGTCAATCACATAGAATTCGAAGCCTCGTTCAACGGTCATGTTGTTTCCATTGGGTTCCCAGCTGCCTTCAATGATGATGATGGCCGGATTGTCACTTCCCATGCCGTCCTTGCTGATTTTATTCCTATATATATTGTCTTTGGAGATTTTGTAGGCTTTTCCGTTTTGAAAATCGGTATTCGGCCTTATTTCTTCGGCACTTGATAGCATTGCGGTGATTTCCGCCTCAGACTTTTCCGGTGAATAGGTCTCGATGCTGACACTGCGTGTCCATGCGGCACGTGTAGTTGCAGGGGAACTGCCGAAAGCGGCATGGAGCTGACCGTTTTGGATGGATACGTATTTTACTATGTTGCGGCTGTGTGCATCGGTGCGGCACACAAAAGCGCTCGTCAGCACAGAAGGGCAGTCCATGACGGTAGTAAATACTGTTGTATTATTGGCGGTGCCTTCTGCCAGCAGTTTGGCGGATGACCGGCTGATTAAGGGGTTCTTGTCGTAAATACGTATGGTGTAGTCGATGCCGGTATCTTCGGATACAGAAACATTGACCCGGACCTGCTGAGTCATTTTCCAATCCATAGCCGGGTCTATGTTCTTGACCGGAAACCTATCCTGATAGGCTGCTTTCACTTTCTCGGGGTTAAAAACATCGTCTTTACAACCCTGCAGCAGTATACTCATTGCAAGAATAACAAGCGGCAGAAAGCGTTTGTATTGGATATTCTCTCCCATATTTTACATTTGTTTTGCTTGATTGTAAGCAAAAGTACGTTTATTTAAACTAATAAGCTTTATTAATGGGGGATAAAAGCATGTTGGTTAACGCTTTTTAACGATTTTGTATGGATAGATAATGCAAGTTTGTCTTGAAAATTATCAATATTACTAAATGCCCTCTGTATTGCCGCTTTACTAAATCTTGGTGATTTCTCCTGCCAGGTCGGAATTCATGCGGTGGCGGATTTCGGCTTGGTCCAGTCCATGCCCCAGGAGGAACATGAGTTTGGTGACGGCACATTCGGGGGTACTGTCATAGCCGCTGATGACACCTGCCTGGAGAAGTTGCAGACCGGTTTCGTAACGTCCCATCTCGACGGCGCCACTTTGGCATTGGGTGATGTTGACGATGACAATGCCACGTTCGCTGGCTTCTTTCAGCTGGCGGATGAACCATTCTTTCTGGGGGGCATTGCCGGAACCGAAAGTCTTGAGGACAACGGCTTTCAGGCCGGGAACATGAAGCACGGAGTTGATAATGCTTTCCTGGATGCCGGGAAAGAGGGTGAGCACTACGACATTGGTGTCGAAAAGGTAGTGCGGCTTCATGGGGCGCGACGGGTCGGGGCGTCGGATGAGGTGCTCGTTATAGCGGATATGGATGCCTGCCTTTGCCAGTGGGGGATAGTTGAAGGAGCGGAAAGCGTTGAAATTCTCGGCATTGATTTTGGTGGTACGGTTGCCCCGCATCAGCTCGTTCTCGAAGAAGATGCACACTTCGGGGACGATAGGGGTACCGTCCGGATGCTTGGCGGCGGCTATTTCAATGGCGGTGATGAGGTTCTCTTTCCCGTCGGTGCGCAGGGTGCCGATGGGAAGCTGGGAACCGGTGAGGATGACCGGCTTGGAAAGGTTCTCGAGCATGAAGCTGAGGGCGGAGGCTGTATAGGCCATCGTATCGGTACCGTGCAGGATGACGAAGCCGTCGAAATTGTCGTAGTTGTAGTTGATGATTTTTACAATCTTTGCCCAGAGGGAAGGCTCCATATCGGAAGAGTCGATCGGTGGGTCGAACTGATAGGAAGAGATGCGGTAGTTGAAGCGCTTCAGTTCGGGAACATGCTGTAGCAGTTGGTCGAAGTTGAAGTTCTCAAGCGCACCGGTCTCGGGATTTTCTATCATTCCGATAGTTCCGCCAGTGTAAATCAATAGTACGGAAGGGCAATCGACTTTCATGATATTCGTATTAGAGCTTTTTTCGGGCACAAAGATAGTGAAATATGAGATGGGGAGAAAATAAAAGAGACAAGTCTTTGCAGATTTTGTCTCTTTTATTTTTTCATTGCGAAAAATATATTGTATGAAATTTGAATAAGCTCACTGTTTCAAATCTTCCTTCAACTGCCTGATAGCCTTTTCCGCATCTCCTTCCTTCTCGTTGAGCAGCGTGACGAAGCGGCTGCCGATGATGGCACCGGATGAGTGGGCGCAAGCGGCATCGAATGTCTGCTTGTTGCTGATGCCGAAGCCTACCATGCGTGGATTGCGCAGGTTCATATCCTCTATCTTCTTGAAGTAGGCTTGCTTCCGGGTGTCGAAGTCTTTCTGGGCACCGGTGGTAGCGGCACTGGACACCAGATAGATGAAGCCGTCGGTGTGGGCGTCTATTTCGCGGACGCGGGCTTCGCTGGTTTCGGGGGTGATGAGCATGATGACACGGATGTCATACTTCGAGGCGATGGCTTTGTAACTCTCTTCGTAATCGCGGAAAGGGAGGTCGGGAATGATGACGCCATCGATGCCGCATTCCACGCACTTCTGGCAGAAGGCTTCGAAGCCGAACTGCATGATGGGATTGAGGTACCCCATAAGGATGAGGGGGATGCGGACATCGCGACGGATGTCGCGCAATTGTTCGAAAAGCAGGCGGAGGGACATGCCGTTGTGCAGGGCGCGGGTGGCGGCGTTCTGAATGACAATGCCGTCGGCCATGGGGTCACTGAACGGAATTCCGATTTCAATCATGCTGACTCCGTTTCTTTCGAGGGCACGGATAACGTCGGCAGTACCGTCGAGGTTGGGACAGCCTGCACAAAAGTAAATGGACAGCAGATTCTTGGGGCTGTCCTGGAAAAGTTGGTTAATGCGGTTCAACATACTATTTTTATTTACTATTTTACAATTTACAATTTACTATTTGGCTGCGCACTATATGCTGCATGTTACGATTTACAATTTTACAATTTTACAATTTTACAATTTACGATTTACTATTTACTATTTACCATGTACAATGTACAATTTGCCATGTGGCGTATATTGCGCAGCCAAATAGTAAATAGTAAATCGTCAAATCGTACCTCCCTTGAGTTCTTTCAGGAAGTTTGAGATGCGTTCCACATCCTTTATTCCCGGTGCCGTTTCGAAGCGGCTGTTGATGTCGATACCTGCGAAATAGGGATGGCGGAACTCCCGGAGGGCTTTTACGCTGTAGGGGTTGATGCCGCCGCTGAGCAGGAACGGGGTGGGACCGTTGTAGCGGTGCAGGAGGTTCCAGTCGAACTGGTTGCCGGAACCGCCGTACTGCGGGGTCTTGGTGTCGAAGAGGTAGTAGTCGCACAGACCGTTGTAGGCAGAGACGGAAAGCAGGTCCTTGGGCAGCAAGATGGAGAAAGCCTTGATGAGGTGCAGGCCTGCATTGTGCAGGGAACGGCAGTACTCGGGAGCCTCATTGCCATGCAGCTGGATGTAGTCCAGGCTGAAACGGTCGGTATACATCAGGATGTTTTCCTTACTTTCGTTGACAAAGACGCCGACACGCTTGGCGCAGGCTGGCAGATACCCGGGCATTTGGCACAGACAACGGGGAGATTTGGGGTAGAAGATAAAACCAATCATATCTACACCTTGCAGTTCTACATTGCGGATGTTTTCTGCTTCGGTCATTCCGCATACTTTGATGAGAGGAGACATTTTATTTACGATTTACAATTTACTATTTACAATTTGGCTGCGCGATGTAACGCTGTATGAGAGACTTTTGTATTTACAATTATCAACTTTCAATTATCAACTTTCAGCTTTTAATTATCAATTATGAGACTGTCTTGGATGAACTCTTTCAGGGTTTCGCCCGGATTGGCTGTTTTCATGAAGGTTTCGCCGATGAGGAAACCGCGGAAGCCGGCGGCACGCAGGCGGCAGATGGTTTCGGGGTCGGAGATGCCGCTTTCGGAGACAAGGAGCGGGGATGCCGGTCCGTGGGTGGCTTCGCGCAGTTGCCGGGCTATCCGGAAGGAGTTCTCCACATCGGTGACGAAAGAGCCGAGGTTGCGGTTGTTGACACCGACCATGTCGACCTCCTTATTTATATAGGAGAGTTCCGAAGGGCTGTGGATTTCGAGCAATACCTCCAGCCCGAGTTCGTGGGCTTGGGTGGTGAGAGTGCTGCACTGCTCCGGACTGAGGCAGGCGGCAATGAGCAGTACGGCATCGGCACCTACGATGCAGGCTTGCAGAAGCTGGTACTTGTCGATGATGAAGTCCTTGCGCAGAATGGGGATGCGGACGAGCGGACGGGCCGTGCGGATGTCGCGCAGCGTACCGCCGAAGAACTTCCCATCCGTCAGGATGGAGAGGGCGGCGGCGCCGGCGGCTTCGTAGGCGGCAGGTATTTCCTCTGCCCGGGCAGCCTCGTTTATCCAGCCTTTGGAGGGTGAACGGCGTTTGAACTCGGAGATGATTCCTGTAGAAGAAGCGGCAAGGGCCTGCTTCATGCTGCGGCGGTGTGCCGCATTCTCCCGGATGATGATTCCGGCCTGCTCCTGCAACTGTTCCGGAGAGACGGTCTGCTTTTGCAGTTCAATCTCTGTTTGCTTATGGGCGATGATTTCGGACAGTATATCTTTCATTGCTTCATTTATTAATCTCGATAAATTTTTTCAGTGTCGCCAGCGCCCGTCCGCTATCCAGTGATTCGCGTGCGATGGCGATGCACTCTTCAATCTCTTTCTGCGGCTCCATCACCTGGATGGCAAAGGCGGCGTTGACAATGACGCATTGCGTTTGTGCAGGTGTGGCATGCCCCGTAAGGATATTGTCGAAGATGCGGGCGGCATCTTCCTTGCATGCGCCGCCGAAGAGTTCTTCGGGACGGGCATCCTTGAAGCCGAGAGCCTGCGGACGGTAGATGCGCTCGTAGTTGCGGGTCATCACCTTGAACTCGTCCGTCAGGGAGATTTCGTCGTAGCTGTCGAGGCTGTTGACCACGGCAAAGTCAATGCCGAGCTTATAGAATACGTTGGTGTATAGGCGCATCTGCGAGAGGTCTGCCACACCGAGCAGCTGGTATGCCGGACAGCATGGATTCACCAACGGGCCGAGCAGATTGAACAAGGTGCGTACTCCCAGCGTCTTGCGTACGGGACCGACAAACTTCATCGCCGGATTGAAAAGCTGGGCATGAAGGTAGGCGATGTTGCACTCCTCCATGCTGCGTTTCAGCGTGTCGGGGTTGTTGGTGAAGCGTACGCCGTGCTGCTCGATGACATTGCTGGCTCCGCTCACGGAAGTGGCTCCGTAGTTGCCGTGCTTGGCAACCTTGTAGCCGGCTCCTGCCACCACGAAGCAAGCGCAGGTGGATATGTTGAAGGTGTTCTTTCCGTCGCCGCCCGTACCCACAATGTCGATGGGGCGATAGGGGGCGAAGTCGATGGGAAGGCGTGTCTCCATCAGTGCTTCGCGGAAACCGATAAGCTCGTCCACAGTGATGCTTCGCATCTGGAAGGCAGTGAGCAAGGCTGCTATCTGCGCCTCAGGATACATTTCCTTGGTGATGTTGAGGAGGATTTGTTTGGTCTCCTCCGACGTAAGCTCTTCGTGATTGAAGAGACGGGTGAGTATTGCTTTCATCTATTTATTTACGATTTGACGATTTACGATTTGACGATTGAATTTACTCTTTTTCTGAAGTGCCTCATTTGAAAAGCCAGTTTTTTACGATTGTTTTTCCGTCGGGTGTCAGTACCGATTCAGGATGGAACTGGATGCCGTGTATGTCATACTCCCGATGTTTCAGCGCCATGATTTGTCCTTCGGGGCTGATGGCGGTAATGGCCAGCGCTTCGGGAAAGTCCTTCGTATCCACTACCCAGGAGTGGTATCGTCCGACGGGAATCCTATTGGGTAAACCGCAGAAGATATAGTCTTCTTCGAGAGAAATACCTTCATAATCCTTTCCCCCCAATCCTTCATCACTAATCCCTAATCCTTCCTCCCTCGTCCCTAATCCCTCACTCCTAATCCTTATCTCCGTCTGTACCCCATGGAATACCTCTTCCAGATTGACCAGCTTTCCGCCAAACACTTGTCCTATGGCTTGTTCGCCCAGGCAGACGCCAAGTATGGGTTTCCGTCCGGCATAGGTGCGGATGACATTCAGCAGCAGTCCGGCTTCCTCGGGGACACCGGGGCCGGGTGAGAGGATGATTTTATCGTATGGCTCCAATTCTTCGAGCCGGAATTTATCGTTGCGCAGCACATCCGTTTCTGCGCCGAGCTCTTTCACCAGATGGGCAAGGTTGTAGGTGAAGGAGTCGTAATTGTCTATGATAACTGTTTTCATCTTTTGTATTTACAATCTATTTTATTTACTATTTGACGATTTACGATGTACGATTGAAGTTACTTTATTTACGATGTACGATTTGGCTGCGCAATGTACGCCGCATGGCAAATCGTACATCGTAAATCGTCAAATCGTACATAAACTCACATTTTTTCTGCCATCTCAATCGCCTTTTTCAGTGCGCCGAGCTTGTTGTTCACCTCTTGCAGTTCGTACTCGTCGTTGCTCTTGGCCACGATGCCGCCGCCTGCCTGGAACCAGAGGACACCGTTGCGGCTGACAAAAGTACGAATCGTAATCGCCTGGTTCAGCGAGCCGTTCAGTCCGATGAAACCGATGCAGCCTCCGTAGGCTCCACGGTTGTGCGGTTCCAGCTGGCTGATGAGTTGCATGGCGCGTACCTTGGGGGCGCCGCTCAGGGTACCGGCAGGGAAGGTGTCGATGAAGGCCTTGACGGGGTCGGCCTCTTCGCGGAGCGTTCCGCTGACACGGCTGACGAGGTGGATGACATGGCTGTAATACTGCATCTCCTTATAGAAGTCCACCTTTACATCGTGGCAGTTGCGGGAGAGGTCGTTGCGGGCAAGGTCCACAAGCATCACGTGTTCGGCGTTCTCTTTGGGGTCGTCGTGCAGGTACCGGGCATTGAGGGCGTCCTGCTCTGCATCGCCGGTGCGCTTCGTGGTTCCGGCAATGGGGTCGATGTAGGCATGGCGGCCTTCGATGCGGCAATGGGTTTCGGGAGACGAGCCGAAAATGCGGAAGCCCCCGAAGTCGAAATAGAACAGATAGGGAGAAGGGTTGATGCTGCGCAGGGCACGGTAGAGCTTGAAGTCATCGCCCGTGAAACGCTGCTCGAACCGGCGGGAGAGGACTATCTGGAAAACGTCGCCGCGCAGACAGTGGGCGATGCCGCGGCGGATATTCGCCTTGTGCTCCTCGTCCGTAAGTGGGGAGGTGGTGGGGCCGACGGCGCGGAAATCATAGGCGGTGTAGTTGCGGTTATGGATGGCCTTCTGCACCTGGTCCAGTTCGCTGGTCTCGCCGGGCGCCAGCATCTCGAGGAGCAGCATCTCATTCTTGAAGTCGTTGAAGACGATGAGGTACTTATATAATATGTACAGCATGTCCGGCGCATCGTTGGTAGCTTCGCGGCTGTCCTTCACGGGGATATTCTCGAAGTAGCGGACAGCATTGAAGGAGGTGTATCCGTAGAGTCCGCAGTAATTGCTGTATTCGCCCTCCACGCGGAAGCGGGCGCGGAAATCGTTCAAGGCATTCTCCACCCGGTATGTATCGGTTATGGGATGCTCTTCGCGGCTGTCGTCCGGCAGGCGGAAGATAACCGTGCCGTGGTCTATGCTGACACTTGCCAGCGGACACAGAGCGATGAACGAGCGGTTGTTCTCACTGCCATGATAGTCGGAACTCTCCATAAGTGCGCTCTGCGGAAAGATGTCGCGCACCTTCAGATACGTGCTCACCGGCGTATGCAAGTCACCGAGCATGGTGCAGCTGATTGTTTTATAATCATATTGTTTCATTGTATCTTGTATTTTATTTCATTGTATCTCGTATTTTCAAATAACTCATCACTTATAACTCATCACTCAAATACGTCTCTATATCCTTATCCCCCCGTCCCGACACCGTCAGCACCACCACGTCCGTCGGCTTGAACCTCATCTTCTCCAGCGCACCCAGTGCGTGGGCACTTTCCAATGCGGGGATGATGCCTTCGAGCCGGGTCAGTTCGTAGGCGGCGCGGATGGCTTCATCGTCGTTGACGGCGAGGACGATGGCACGTTTCTGCTTGGCAAGGTTGGCGTGCATGGGGCCGATGCCCGGATAGTCCAGTCCGGCAGAGATGGAATAGGGCTCTTCTATCTGTCCGTCCTCGTTCTGGATGACGTAGGTGCGCGAGCCGTGGATGATGCCCATCTTGCCGAGGGCGATGGTGGCGGCTGTCATTCCCGTTTCAATGCCTTTTCCGCCGGCTTCGGCGAGGACGATTTGCACGTGCGGGTCGTTGACGTAGTGATAGATGGTGCCGGCTGCATTGCTTCCTCCACCTACGCAGGCGATGAGGTAGTCGGGGCATTCGCGTCCCTCGTGTTCAAGGAGCTGCTTCCTGATTTCTTCGCTGATGACGGACTGCAGGCGTGCCACCATGTCGGGGTACGGATGCGGGCCGACGGTGGAACCTATCACGTAGTAGGTGTCCGAGGGATGACAGCACCAGTCGCGGATGGCTTCGTTGGTGGCGTCCTTCAACGTCATATTGCCACTGGTGACGGGAACGACGGTGGCGCCGAGCATCTTCATCTTCTCCACATTGACGCGCTGGCGCTCTACGTCGGTCTTACCCATGTAGACGATGCATTCCATGTTCATCAAGGCGCAGACGGTGGCTGTGGCCACACCGTGCTGTCCGGCTCCGGTTTCGGCGATGATGCGGCGCTTGCCCATGCGGCGTGCCAGCAACACCTGCCCGATGCTGTTGTTGATTTTGTGGGCACCGGTGTGGTTCAGGTCTTCACGCTTGAGGTAAATCCGGCAACCGTACTTCTCGGACAAGCGGTGTGCCAAGTAGAGTGGGGAAGGGCGTCCCACGTAGTCGCGCAGCAACTGGTCGTATTCACGCTTGAAGTCCTCACTTTGCAGCACCTTGAGGTAGGTGTTCTGCAACTCTTCTACACATTTGTGGAGGATTTCGGGAACGTATGCCCCGCCGAACTCTCCGTAATAACCTTCTTTGTCAACTAAGAAATTCATCATGTTATTTACTATTTGACGATTTACTATTTACTATTTCAGAAATCAAAACGCATTATTGCTTAAACGAAAAAAGCCCCGTCGCTTGGTGCGACAGGGCTCTTTTTGTTTTTTACTATATATTACATATATACATACGAGCGCTGCTCCCTTACGACTGTCGGAGTTGTAACGGGTGCCACCACCAATATGTATTTACTAACATTGTTTTCATTGACTTTTTTTGTTTTATCGGGGGCAAAGACAGTGCAAACCGAATGTATAATAAAATGAACTTGTTCATTTTTTATGCTGAGGTGCAGCCTGTCTTCGTTTTCGCGACAAATATAAGCACTTTGTTTTAACTGCCAAAATAAATATGACTTTTTTTCCGGATAAGAACATTTTTCTTGAAATATTGTTCTTATAAGTGTAGTAAAAACGAATATTCATTCAAAAAAAGAAAGGAACAAACTATGAATAGAAAACATTTAGTTGCCATAGGCGTGGTTATTGCTGTACTATTGTTATTATACTGGCTCTTTGTGGCCGAAGATATGAATGCCTGGCTGAATGTAAACTGATTTTTCGGGATTTTCGTGTGGAGTTATTCGGATAAAGATGTATCTTCGCAAAAAAACATAGACTCATGAAAGGATTAAGTTATTCATTTTTGCGTGCGATATGTGCGCTGGTTATCGGTTTGGTGCTGGTGATGTTTCCCGACCAAGCCGGTGATTATTTTGTGATTACGATAGGTGTCATCTTCCTGGTGCCTTCGCTTGTCAGCATCATAGGCTACTTTGCACAGAGCACGGAGATGCGCAGCCGTTTCCCTATCGAGGGGGTGGGCAGCCTGCTGTTTGGCTTGTGGCTGATTATCATGCCCGGTTTCTTTGCCGATTTGCTGACATTTGTATTGGGATTTATCCTGGTGATGGGAGGAGTGCAACAGATTGCCTCGCTTTCCGCTGCCCGTCGCTGGATGCCGGTACCGGGAGGTTTTTATGTGGTTCCGGTATTGATTCTGCTTGCCGGCTTGGTTGCGCTGTTCAATCCTACGGGAGTACGCTCCACGGCATTTATCATTATCGGTATCAGCAGTCTGGTCTATGCGGCTTCGGAACTGCTGAACTGGTTCAAGTTTACGCGTCGCCGCCCGAAGACACCGGATGCTTCAGTAAAGGCAGTGGACGATATTGAGGATGCACAAATTATAGAATAAAAAAACAGACCATCTGTTGAGGTTGAACAGATGGTCTGTCAGGAGTAAACGGATGGTCTGTTCATGCCACACGGACCATCCGTTTTTATTGTTTCAACCATTCATTTATCAGCTCCATCACTTGCTTCTTTTCCTCTTCGGGCAGTGTGCCGATGCGTGCCCGATGGCTTCCGCCGGGCTCTACGAATACATGGATGTTTTTCTTTCCTTTCAGCCAGGTCACTCCGGCAGCCGTCCACGGGTCGTTCTCGCCGTAGATGAATATCATTTTCGGGTCATTCTCTTTCAGGAACTTCGTGATTTTCTTGCTTAGGGTCTTGTCGAAGGGCATGTCTTTCAGCTCTTCGGGGAGCATGAGGCGGTGCAGGTAATCCTTGCTCGATTGGATGGAAAGATACTTCTTGAAAGGCTTCGTATCGTAGCCGTAATAGCCCAGTTCGCGGGCGGCCTGCACGAAGAATGAGGCTGTGGGACTGTCGGCAATGAAGTAGTCGGGATTACTGATGTCGAGCAGATGGGCAAATATCTCATCGTCCGAGGCCGTGGTGGCAGGGATGCTGCTGACGGGAGTTCCCCACTGCCAAAGGGCAAAAGAATACTCCAGCACGCAATAGTCGTATATCTCTTCAACGGACGCACGGAACTTGAGTCCTTTTTCATTGCAATATTTCTCAAAGCGGGGGAGCAGTGCGGCTTTCCGTTTCAACACTTCCAACTGGAAGTCCTCAATCCGTTTGCGGTCCTCCGGAGTAGACACTTTCCTGAGGAAAGGCTCGTGGCGTCCGTCTTCCGCCCCGTAGCAGAGCGGAGCTACATAAGGCACGGAAATATCCACGTCGTCCGGATAGAACGTGCGGTAGAGCAGGGTAGTCTGTCCGCCCTTGCTGATGCCGGTCGCAATCCATTTGCCGGGATAGATGCTTTTAAAGGCGTTGCGGACGGCGTGCAGGTCGTCGGCAGAATTCTCGGCGGTGAGGTATTGCCAGTCTTTGGGCTCAGGGGTGGATTCCAGGAAATAACGGTATTCCACAAAAATCATGTTGGCATCGAGCAGCTCGGAAAGTTCCTCGCGATACTTGGGATTGAGGGCATAGGCGGCTCCATAGCCTTCGGTTACAATCACCGTGGGACGGTCGAAGCCGACGTGGGAGACAATCACACGCTGGCGGAAACTGCCCTTTTCGGGACGACAGTGGTCCAACGGCTGGGTGAAATAGGTTACATACTTCTCGGAGAACCGGGTGGACTCCAACGGTCGGGTTTCCGTAATGGCGGAAATCCGATCCAGTTTTTGCTGCAGATCGGTTTGTGCCGGGGCAGCAGCCGAAACGAACAGCAAGGCAAACTGCAGGAACGCTGCATAGCAGTTACGTAAATTCTTCATGATGACAGGATTGTTTTATCTGACGGGCAAAGATAGGTTATTTCCCGCTTACCGCCAACAGTTGGCATGGACGAAAAAAAGAGAGAGAACTGCCTCGCGGCACCTCTCCCCCCTGCAAACTTAAAACAACCAACAAAAGAATGAGATAGGGATTAAGGATTCATCCTTCATCCTTCATTTTTCATCTTATAAACAGTAACTCGCGATATTTGGGCAACGTCCACATCTGATTGTCGACGATGAGTTCCAGCTTGTCGATGTGGTAACGGATTTCCTCCATCATCGGTACGATGTTGTCGTGGTAGGCGATGGCTTTTTCACGTTCACTCTCAATTTTGTTGGCCACTTTGCGCGCCTCAATCATGGCATCCACATGCTCCTTGATGAAGGCGGTACGGTCGGCAATCTCTTCGATGAGTTCCAGGTTCTTGGCAGACAGTTTTGCAGCCTTCTCTGCGGAGAACAGGTCTTTCATCTTGTAGACGTTGTCAATCAAATCCGACTGATACTGTGTAGCTACGGGGATAATGTGGTTCATGGCCAAATCTCCGAGCACGCGGGCTTCAATCTGTATTTTCTTGGTGTACATTTCCCATTTCACCTCGTTACGGGCTTCCAGTTCCTTTTTCGTCATGACACCGATGGACTCGAACATCCGGATGCTCTCCGGTTTCAGGTAGTTGTCGAAAATGACGGGAACACTTGTCTCGCAGTCCAGACCGCGGCGGGCTGCTTCGGCTTTCCATTCATCGCTGTAACCGTTGCCGTCAAAGTGGATAGGTTTGCAGACTTTGATGTACCGGCGGATGACTTCGAGGATGGCGGAGATTTTCGGCTCACCCTTTTCAATCAGTTCGTCCACATCTTTCTTGAATTCCGTTAACTGCTCGGCAAGGGCGGAGTTCAGCGCAATCATGGCACTGGCGCAGTTGGCCTCGGAACCCACGGCGCGGAACTCGAAGCGGTTGCCGGTGAAGGCGAACGGGCTGGTGCGGTTGCGGTCGGTATTGTCTATCATCAGTTCCGGAATCTGCGGGATGTCCAGCTTCATGCCTTGCTTGCCGCTGAGGCTGACGAGATCGTCCTTGGTGCTCTCTTCGATGTGTTCCAGCACCTGGCTCAACTGCTTGCCCAGGAAGGAAGAGATGATGGCCGGAGGCGCTTCGTTGGCACCCAGCCGGTGGGCGTTCGTTGCACTGGAGATGGAGGCTTTCAGCAATCCGTTGTGACGGTATACGGCCATCAGCGTATTCACTACGAAGGTGATGAAACGCAGGTTCTCTTCGGGCAGCTTGCCGGGTGCGTGGAGCAGGATACCGGTGTCCGTACCCAGCGACCAGTTATTATGCTTGCCGCTACCGTTGACACCCTTGAAGGGCTTTTCGTGCAGCAGTACGCGGAAACCGTGGTTACGTGCCACTTTACGCATCAAGGCCATGATGAGCATGTTGTGGTCTACCGCCAGGTTGCATTCCTCGAAGACGGGAGCCAGCTCGAACTGGTTGGGAGCCACTTCGTTGTGACGGGTCTTGACGGGGATGCCGAGTTTCAGCGCTTCGATTTCCAGTTCCTTCATGAAAGCGGCCACACGGCTGGGGATGGCCCCGAAGTAATGGTCTTCCAACTGCTGGTTCTTGGCGCTGTCATGGCCCATCAGCGTGCGTCCGGTCATCAGCAGGTCGGGACGTGCGGCGTACAACCCTTCGTCAACCAGAAAATATTCCTGCTCCCAGCCCAGATAGGCAACCACTTTCTTTACTTCCGGATTGAAATAGTGGCATACGTCGACGGCAGCCTTGTCTACGGCACGCAGGGCTTTCAGCAACGGTGCCTTGTAGTCCAGAGACTCACCGGTATAGGCGATGAAAATAGTCGGGATGCAGAGCGTGTCGTCTACGATGAATGCCGGGGAGGAGGGGTCCCATGCCGAGTAGCCACGTGCCTCGAACGTATTGCGGATACCGCCGTTCGGGAAACTGGAAGCGTCCGGTTCCTGCTGCACGAGCAGTTTGCCGGTGAATTCCTCCATCACGCCGCCTTTGCCGTCGTGTTCCACAAAAGCATCGTGCTTTTCGGCAGTACCTTCGGTCAGCGGATGAAACCAGTGCGTATAGTGGGTCGCCCCCATTTCAACCGCCCATTTCTTCATACCTGCGGCAACCTCGTCGGCTATGCTGCGGTCCAGCGGAGCTCCGTTGTCAATCACATCCGTCAGTTTGGCATACACCTTGCTCGGCAGATAGCGGAACATCTTCTCCTTGTTGAATACATACTTGGCAAAATACTCTGACGGACGTTCCGCCGGGACTGCCACTGCAACGGGTTTCTTCTTGAACGCCGTCTCTACTACTCTGAATCTCAATTTTGACATAATACCTTAGAGTTGTAATTGTTGGTTTAATAAAATATAAAATCATTATGCACCGTAGGCAGACTCGCCGTGTTCGTAAATGTCGAGTCCTTCTTCCTCCACACGTTTGGAAACGCGGAGGCCGTGGATTTTGTCGAGTCCTTTGAAGATGATGAATCCCATGCCTGCTGCCCATGCGCCTACTACGAGTGCACCGAATACCTGCGCTCCGAGAAAGCTCCAGCCTGCACCGTAAAACAGTCCCTCACTGGTGGAAAACAGTCCGGTGAGGATGGTTCCCGTGAAACCGCAGACGCCGTGTACGGAACTGGCCCCTACGGGGTCGTCAATTTTCAGTGTCCGGTCGATGAATTCCACCGAATAAATCATCAGGATGCCGCAGATGGTGCCGATGATTACCGCCCCGAAGGGAGAAACCATGTCACAACCGGCCGTGATGCCTACCAATCCGGCCAGAATGCCATTCAGTGTCAGAGACAAGGAGGGTTTGCCATATTTCATCCAGCTTACCGCCAATGCAAAGAAACCGCCTGCGCAGGCTGCCAGATTGGTGGTGAGGAATACATGCGAGATGGCCCTTGCATCGTCCGTAGTGGCTGCTGCCAACTGTGAACCGGGGTTGAAGCCGAACCATCCGAACCAAAGGATGAATACACCCAGTGCCGCAATCGTGAGGTTATGTCCCGGAATGGCTCTTGACTTGCCGTCTTTGCCGTATTTCCCGATGCGCGGGCCGAGGATGGCCGCACCTACCAGGGCAATCCAGCCGCCTACGGAGTGGACGATGGTGGAACCTGCGAAGTCATGGAAAGTTGTTCCGAATGTTTCCATCATAAAGGAACCTGCCTCACCGTTCATCAGCCAGCCGCCGCCCCAAGTCCAGTGACCGGAAACGGGATAAATCAGCACACTGATGAAGATGGTGTAAACCAGGTACATGGAGAATTTGGTACGTTCTGCCATAGCGCCGGACACGATGGTGGCAGCCGTTGCGCAGAATACAGTCTGGAATACCAGGAAACCTTCCGTGGGAAGCCCGCCTCCGTCGTAGAACGAGAGGTCGAAGAAATGGGGCATTCCTATGAATCCGCCTGCACCGAACATCAGTCCGAAACCGATGAACCAGTAGAGCAGGCTGCCAAACATGAAGTCAACGAAGTTCTTCATCAGGATATTGGCCGTATTTTTTACTCTGGTGAAACCGGCTTCGACCAGTGCAAAGCCCGGCTGCATGAAGAATACCAGCATGGCTGCAAGCAGCATCCATACAGTGTTCAGTCCGTTGGTCAGTTCACCTACCGTATCGGGAGTGGCAATGGCTGTACTGTCTGTGGTTGAGGTGGCTTGTGCAAATATATCTGTAGTGAAGCAGAATGCTATGGATATGGCAAGGGCCATACGCAGTCTGTAGAGACTGCATTTACTATGTTTGTCCATAATTTCTTGTTGCTTTTAGTTGTATTGTATTTTCTTGGTTGTGGTTTGTAGCTGCCCGTTATCTTTCTTGTTCGGCATTGTAGAGTGCGATGTCGCCTCTCTCTGCAGTACGTATGCGTATGGCATCCTCAATGGGGATGACGAAGATACGTCCGTCACCGATTTCACCGGTTTGTGCAGATTTGATGATGGCTTGTACGGTCTTTTCCGCATTCTTGTCGCGCACCACGATGGAGATAAGGATGCGCTCGATGGAACTGGTGTCGTACATGACACCACGGTAGATACGGGCTTGCCTGGATTTCCCGATGCCCCGTACATCATAATAGGAGAACCATTCGATGTCCGCTTCGAGCAGCGCGTCCTTCACGTCCTCGAACTTGGTCTTTCGGATAATAGCTTCAATCTTTTTCATACCTTAAATAATTTACGATTAGACAATTTACGATTTACTATTTGCCTTTCGGCGTGTATAAATCATAGTTCTTTGCTTTTAGAAGCTTAGTCCGACTACGAAATAGGCACCTTCAGACCTTGGATTCCAGGTTGCTTTGGCAAACAACGGGAGGGAGAAGGAATCGGTGATTTTGATGTCTTTTGATACTCCCAGGCTGACGTCGCATACGGCAAATCCGTTGGCTCCATAGAAGTCCGTGGCCCAAGGGGTAGCGCCTATCTCGGCCGTCCAGTCCAGACCGCCCAGTGTGAAGGGGGCTGCCACGGAGATGTAGGATGAATAAGCACGGTCACCGTCTTTGTCAACACCGTCGTCGCCTGCAAAGTTGGTGTACCAGTTTACGGCTACGGGGCCGAAATCATAGCCGATTTGCGCTTCGAACAGATGTGAGTTGGCAGCATTGTGTGCACCGTACTGGAAGTATTTGGCTGTCACCCCATCTCCGGTCACATTGTACCAGTAGTCCGTCACCGATACGCTGAAGCCTCCGGTTGAATATCCCAGTATGAGGTCGAACTCTTTCGTGTCCGAACTCTCGATGCCTACGGAGCCCCAAGCTCCCAGAAAGAAACCTTTGTAGGCGATGGATGCGCTCGGCTGGAGGCTTACCCCTCCCAAATCCTGGCCACGCCACACGTAACCGCTTACGAGGTCGACGCCTGCCGACGCTTCCACTTTATCCTGAGCCTTTGCCGTGAAAGGCATTGCCATTGATAACAGCGCCATTGCCATTATTCCCCATTTTACACTTCTTGTTTTCATACCTTTTTACCTTTAAGTTTAGAAAAATTCCGGATGATCAGTCCGACTCGATTATAGCAAGTACCTCGCTAATTCAATTGTTTTTTTATTTCAGCCACTTCCGGATGCGCTTCATGGCTTCCACGCAGTCTTCGTGCTTGCCGAAGGCCGTCAGCCGGATATATCCTTCACCGCTGGGGCCGAAACCTACACCCGGTGTGCCCACTACATTGGCTTCGTACAGCATCTGTTCGAAGAACCGCCAGGAGCTTGTTCCGTCGGGCGTTTTCAGCCAGATGTAAGGAGCGTTCACACCGCCGTAGACTTTCAGCCCGGCCGTTTCAAGGCCCTGCTTCATGGTCCGGGCATTGTCCATATAATAATCTATCGTTTCCTTTATCTGCCGCTGTCCCTCCGGTGTGTAGATGGCTTCTGCCGCCCGCTGGGTGATGTAGCTGGTACCGTTGAACTTGGTAGATTGGCGGCGGTTCCAGAGCTTGTTCAGCGGGATGCGTTCACCTTCCAGTGTGGCGGCGGTGAGTTCTTTCGGTACAACGGTGTAGCCGCAGCGTACTCCCGTGAATCCGGCAGTCTTCGAGAAGCTGCGGAACTCGATGGCGCATTTCTTTGCTCCCTTTATCTCATAGATGGAGTGGGGCACGTCATCTTCGCGGATGAAGGCTTCGTAGGCGGCATCGAACAGAATCAACGTGTCGTTGGCGAGCGCATAATCTACCCATTTCTTCAACTCGGACTTGGTCAGAGTGGTTCCCGTCGGGTTGTTGGGGTAGCAGAGGTAGACGATGTCGATGCGCTTGTCCGGAATCTCCGGGATGAAGTCGTTCTCGGCGGTACAAGGCATGTAGGTGACGTTGCTCCACTGGCCGTTTCCTTCCAATACTCCGGCACGTCCGCACATCACGTTGCTGTCTATATAGACCGGATAAATAGGGTCGGTCACGCCTACGCTGTTGTCGTGGCGGAGAATGTCGCCGATGTTTCCCGTGTCGCTCTTTGCTCCGTCGTTCACGAAGATTTCCGTAGGACCGAAATGGATACCTCGCGGAAGGTAATCGTGCTTGAGGATGGCTTCTATCAGGAAGTCGTATCCCTGCTCGGGACCATATCCACGGAATGTCCGTGCGTCAGCCATCTCCTCCACTGCCTTGTGCATCGCTTCGATGCAGACCGGTGGCAGTGGCCGGGTAACGTCTCCGATACCCAGACGGATGACCTCTTGCTTGGGATGTGTTATCCTGAAAGTATTTACCTTCTTGGCTATGTCTGAAAACAGATAACTACCCGGTAGCTTTAAAAAATGTTCGTTTACTAATGCCATAATCTTTTCTTGGTTGATAGTTGGTGATTAGTCAATTAATTCAATTTTGCCGTCGAATACTTTGGTGGCTTCTCCCGTCATCAGTACATGCCTGGTGGCGATGTCCCATCGGATGGTGAGTGGGCCTCCGTCCATGATGATGATGGATTCCCTTCCTGCGTGTCCGGTGAGGAAGGCTGCCACGGTGGTGGCACAAGCTCCGGTTCCGCAGGCTTGGGTGATGCCCGAGCCTCGTTCCCAGACACGCATCCTTATTTTTCCTTCTCCCAATATCTGGGCAAATTCTACATTGATGCGTTCGGGGAAGAGAGGGTGATTCTCCAGTTTGGGACCGATGACTGTAAGGTCGATGGCTTCAATATCATTGACAAAGATTACCAGATGCGGGTTTCCCATGGATACGGTGGTCCCTACATATCGTTCTCCGTCCACTTCGATGGGCTGTTCTTTCATCGGTTTGGCTCCTTTGCCGTCGTAGTCTGCCGGTTCGTCGGCAGGTATGCCCATGTCTACGGTTACAGAGTTGACCTTTCCGTCTGCCAAGTGCAGGTTTAGCATCCTTATACCTGACAGTGTATCGAGTGCGATTTCTGTTTTGGAGGTCAGTCCGTAGTCAAAAAGATATTTTCCGATGCAGCGGCTTGCATTGCCGCACATCCGGGCCTCCGAGCCGTCTGCATTGAATATCCGCATGCTGAAATCGGCCTTGTTCGAAGAACCTATAAGTACCAGACCGTCACTTCCAATTCCCGTATGCGGTGCACTCCATGCCCTCGCAAGCTCTTCCGGATGACTGATAGGATATTGGGTTGTATCTACATAAATGTAGTCGTTTCCGGCACCGTGCATCTTGGTGAATTTTATAGCTCTTGTCATTTTGTCCTTTATCGGTTGGTTAATATATCCTTTTGTTTTATTTCGATGCAAATATACGACGTTTTGTTTTATAATTAACTGTAAAGCATATCTATTTTCTATTATTTTTTAGCGAAACTTTCATTCAATGAGAATATCTACTGTCAGGCTTTCAATTTAAAAGCATATGGCTTTGTTTTTATATAAATTGTAATCCATGTGAAAGTTTAGTTTGATTCAAAATAAGAAAAAAGATTTTTCATAGGGCTAATTGCTATCTTTTTGAAAATAATAAACCGCTCCATTGCGGACATAATGAAGCGGTTTGTTTGGTTTTTGTTTCTAAATGTATAAGGAGCAGCTATTTTTTCTTTAAAATTTCTTCCAGCACTACCGGCTCATTGGTTGTGATGAAATCTACTCCTTGGCTGATGAGCCATTCCATGTCTTTGGCTTCGTTTACGGTCCAGGCGTTTACTTTCATGCCGAGGTCGTGGCATTCCTTTATCCATTCAGGATGTTTTTGGAAGACACTGAAGTGATAGTCGGGACCGGCACAACCCCATGCTTTCAACTCCTTGGGGGTAAGGTCACCGGTCAGGTAGTAGACGGGGGTGCCTTTGGGTGCCAGACGGATAAACTCCTTGGTGGCATGTTGGGAGAAGGTGATATATTCCGTACGGTCCTCCAGCCCTTTGTCCTTTATCATTTTTACGATGCTCTCTACGGCTCGTGTTTCCTGTTCGGGGGTCTTGTGGGCTTTCAGTTCGAGGATAAGGCGGGTTTTCAGGCTTTTTGCCTTGTCCAGATACTGTTGCAGGGTAGGGAGTTGTTCGCCGTTGTCCAGTTGTACGGCGGTGCATACCTTGGCTGTGGCATCTTGCATAGTCACGCCTTTAAAGGTGGCGTCATGATTGACAACCAGCTGATTGTCTGTGGTGAGCCAAACGTCGAACTCGGAGCCGTAGCAGTGGATAGAATCAGCCTTTACAAGTGCGGCAAGGGAGTTCTGGGCCGAACCGTCCGTAGTCCAGAAACCACGGTGGGCAATGACTTCCTGGGCCTGGATAGTGCCGCATGCAGCAAAGAGCAGGGCGGAAGCAAAAAATAGTTTTTTCAGATTCATAATGATTAGGGTGTTTTGTTATGGACACAAAGATAAGTATTATATTTCTTTTATTAAATCTAACCCCTGAGTAATTTCAGTATGTACTTTCCAGGCATCACGATACGGGCTTTCAGTTGGGGTGAGCTGTTCAACTCATATAGGATTTTCCAGATTTTCCCTCCCAGTTTTCCAAAATCTGTCAGTCTTAGGATGGCATTCAAATCGTGGATGTCGGTTACTTTCTGCCTTGCCAGTTCTTCCATCAGGCCTTGGTAATTATGCGTCTGTCTGTTGAGCGTGTACTCCGGTGGAGTCAGAAGAATCTCCTCCTTCCTTCTTCCCGTCTCCCCTTGGGGAGATAGAGAGGGGTTTTCTTTATTCTCTTTATTTAGTTTATTTGCTAAAGCGCTGCTTGTCTTGGCATCCCTGATTCTCTGCTGGTTAACCAGTCCACCGCGACGTCCGGCCTCTTTTTTAGCTTCTTGTTGGGCGTCCCATGGCTCCATGCGGCGGCTTAGTCCGGGGGATGAGAAGCTTGTCTCGTTCACCTCGAACAGCGCATAGTCATAGATGATTCGCTTCAGTGTGGCGGTTGTCACCCTTGCTTTTTGTGCCAGTATGGGAATCACTTTCAGGCTGGCTTTATATTCGTTCTGCAATCTGAGGAATTCGAGCACTGTCCAGTAAATGCCATATCCTTTCATACCTTCTTCTTGTATCATAATCATTAATTTTAGGTTGCTGCCGGCATTGGCATCATGTAGTAAATAAGCCTCCATAGCTTTTGATATTGGTGTTTTTTGTTAGTTTACTATCGGTCTCCATTCCATAAAGTTCTCAATCAGAAAAGTCCGCCAGCCTTGTTGTTCCGCGTCCCAATAGGCTACGTGAGCTTTAATGCTTGTCATGTCATGTTTCTTTTTGAAGTCGCTTTCGTAGGAAACAAGGGTTCCTCTTCCCATGTAGAAGCTGCCGTCCTGCTTTCGGTAGGCTATCAATGCATATCCGTATCGCATGTATTCCAATAGGGAATTTATGCGTTGTGCCATCCATTGTACAGACTCCATGCTCAATGTCGTGTTTTCCGTAATCCGTTTTTCCCATAGCTTTTTTGTTTTTTCTGTTTTGGATACAAATTTCTCCTCAAATTCAGTTTTTTCTTTTCCCATTTTTTATGTTTTTAGGGTTAGTAAATGTATGATAATCAGCAATGAAAAAGGGCTACTCCTTTCAGTACGGATGGCTACGCCCTTGCCTTGTTGAGGCTACACCATCCGACAAGAAAGGTGTAGCCCTTCTGTCCGGTTGCTGACGGCGGCAAAATTACTGCCTTTCCAGGTACTGAACTATCAGTGATTTATCCTTACATCATATCCGTATGGGTCAATCAGTGTGGTGTCTTCCCGTTTTATGATGGCCCATACCTTCTCCAATTCGGTGATTATCGTACTGTAAGTCAAAGGCTTTTGCTCTCCTCTGGCTCTCTTTGTGAAGTTTTCGGATGCTACGAGCAGTTTGGCTATATCCGTTATTTTTCTAATTTTTGTGCCTTCAAAATAGCCTGATTTAAAGGCTCTTAAGTAACCTACATAAACATGGGTCTGGTCTCCGTAGTAAACCCGTTCTGACAATAGCTTTTCATCCACTATGGAACTGTGTTCTTTTACTTTTGTTGCTTTTAGTTTCTGTGTATCAGATTGATACGACATGCTTCTCTGTTCGTTACTGTTGAGATGCTTCTTTTTTTGAGTTCTTTCATTTGTGTAGTTCTTCGTTCGTTTAACTGTTTTTTATTCTGGTTAAAAAATGCGAAAGTATAAAAAGTGAGGGAGAAATAAGGGAATTTTGGTGGGAAATGTGAAGGGTGAGTTGTAAATGGTTGATATATAAGATGATATGCTGTTTAAAAAACGTACGTTTAATGAACGCAAAGATAGAGACGTTTTTTGTAATGGCAAAATGTTTGATAGAAAAATGTTCCTAATAATAAATAATGATAAGCATATTGCATTGAATTTCAGCAGTATATGCAATATATGTAATCAGTTAAAATCTTCTTATTTTTAGCTTCTTGAGTATGTCTTGTATAAGTCCGAAATAGGTGTTTTTTAAACGTACGATTAAAAAACGCTTTTTTGTTTCTAATACGTTCGTTTATAGTCTCTTACCAAAAGGTAATGAACAACCACAGAGAATCTGTTGACAAGAAGGGCATAGTGCTTGTCAAACTTCCCATAAAATGCTCGCAAGTGATTGAACTACAGTTGTGTAATAGTAGTTCAAAGCCCCCAAGGAATACCTTTTTCTAAGTAAAATTAACAAGAATAGAAATGGATAAAGAGACCGAAGTTTGGTTTGCCATGCGTGCTACATACCGCAGGGAGCTTGAAGCTATGCATCTTCTCGAAAAGGCAAATCTTGGCTGTTTCATTCCCATGCAATATAAGATAAGTATCCGTAGGGGCAGGAAAGTCCGTGCTTTGGTTCCCGTCATCCGTAACCTGGTTTTTGTCCACGCACGTCCTTCCGAAGTGCAGCGATTTAAGTCTCAAATTACTTATTTGCAATATATTACTGATACCCGTAGCGGTCAGAAAATAGTCATTCCTGACCATGATATGCAGCGTTTCATAGCCGTTGCTGGTACCTACAATGACCATCTTCTCTATTTTCAACCCGAAGAACTGAATCTCTCCAAAGGTACGAAAGTCCGTATCACCGGTGGCGACTTCGAGGGTCAAGAAGGTGTTTTTCTAAAAGTAAAAGGTGCCCGTGATCGTCGTGTAGTGATTGCTATACAAGGTATCATTGCCGTTGCCATGGCGACCATCCATCCGGATCTCATCGAAGTAATCCGCTAGTCTTTAATTGTTAATTTATAATTTTTAATTAATCATGTCTCTTTTAGAAGAAGCACTCCTCCTTCAGCGTGCTGCGCACGATCTGATGTATTTGGGTATGGACGGGAGTCCTATCTATAGTGATGACTTGTCCCGTCGTAACAGCGAAGTCTATCGCTTGACCACAACTTTGTATAATTCCAGTATCTGGGGTACTACGGTGGAGGAGCAGGCAAATGTCTGTCTTGCTCTCTTGAAAGGGTATAGTGCCTCGTTCATTGACCATGGTGAAAAGCTACAACATGTGCAGGAGGTATTGAAGCGCTGTTGGGATATTCTGGATATTCTTCCTGCTTCATTACTAAAGCTTCGTCTGCTTACTGCTTGCTATGGTGAGGTGTTTGATGAGGCTTTGGTGGATGAAGCTCGTTCCATCATTGCTTCTTGGAGTGTTGCATCACTGACTGCCGAGCAGCAGGAAGCAGTTGATGAGTTTCAGAATGTGGTGGATAATCCTTATCCATGGGAGGAAATGGAATAAAAATGTATAAATAGGATTTCTCTTTGAAGAAAAAACGTATATTTGCATATAGCTTCTAAAAAAGAGAAATAAGATGGAACAGATGCGTAAACTGCCGATTGGTATACAGACTTTTGAAAAGCTGCGTGAAGAAAATTATCTTTATGTAGACAAAACAGCAATGGTCTATAAGATAGCATCCAATTCCACTCCCTATTTTTTGAGCCGTCCTCGCCGTTTCGGTAAGAGTTTGCTTATATCTACCTTCGAAGCTTACTTTCAAGGACGTAAAGATTTGTTTCACGGACTTGCCATCGAAAAACTGGAAACCCAATGGGAGGAATATCCTGTATTACATCTGGACTTAAATGCCCGTAAATATGAAATAGCCGGAGATTTGATAGCCATGCTTAATCAATATCTGGAAAAGTGGGAATTGAAATATGGTGCAGAAAAGCAGGAGCGTAGTCCCGAAGAGCGCTTTGCCTATGTGATAGAGCAGGCGTATGCCCAGACGGGTAAGCAAGTGGTAGTGTTGATTGATGAATATGATAAGCCTTTGCTTCAAGCTCTTTCGGATGAAAAGCTAACGGAAGAATATCGTCGGATATTGAAAGCCTTTTATGGGGTACTGAAAAGTGCCGACCGTTATCTCCGCTTTGTTTTTTTGACGGGTGTGACGAAGTTTGCGCAGATTAGCGTGTTCAGTGATTTAAATCAGTTGCAGGACATCAGTACATGGCCCGACTATTCTTCTTTATGTGGTATTACTAAGGAAGAACTGCTCACAACGTTTACTCCGGAGATAGAACGTTTGGGTGTTTCCAATGGAATGGACTTCGATACAACTTTGGAGCGGATGACGAAGCTGTATGACGGTTATCATTTTTACCCTCATTGTGAAGGGGTTTTTAATCCTTTCAGTGTGTTGAATGCATGCAAGTCGAAGATTTTGGATAATTTCTGGTTTCAGACCGGTACTCCTACCTATTTGGTAAATTTATTGAAAGAGAGTGATTATGATTTGCGCCTTCTGATTGAGGGAGTTGAAGTGACGGCTTCCGCCTTTTTTGAGTATCGTGCGGAAGTAAAGAATCCGCTTCCCATGATTTATCAGAGTGGTTATCTGACCATCAAAGACTACGATAGGGATGTTTTATTGTACACTTTGGGTTTTCCCAATGATGAGGTACGCTATGGTTTCTTGAATTTCTTGGTTCCTTATTATACAGGAGTGACTGATGATGAAACCGGTTTCCACATAGCCAAGTTTATGCGTGAACTCCGTTCCGGTGATGTGGATGCATTCATGGAACGCTTGAAAGTATTCTTTGCAGGCATTCCCTACGAACTGAGCAACAATACCGAACGCCACTATCAGGCCATCTTTTATGTCGTCTTCACTTTGCTGGGCCAATTCGTACAGGCGGAAGTGCGCAGTGCGCGTGGTCGTGCCGATGCCGTGGTGCAGACAAAAGATGCCGTTTACGTCTTTGAGTTCAAGCTGAACGGCAGTGCCGAAGATGCCTTGAAGCAAATTGATGAGAGAGGTTATCTGATTCCTTATGTGCTGGATGGCAGGCGGCTGGTGAAAGTGGGGGTGAACTTCAGCAAGGAGACACGGAATGTGGAGAGGTATATTGTGGAATAACTCTTTAGCACTCATGCCTCGGCAAAATTCCTTTCCTATGAACGATAGGAATCCAAACTAATAATACTTAAAACTCAAGTCCTTTTTTGATATTCTTTATAGGAAAGCTGCCTTTGGGCGGTTTTCCATAGGAGCTACGTCTTTTTTGGACACTTACTACTTATGGATAATAAACAGACGGATAACAAGCGTATTGCAAAGAATACTCTAATGCTCTATATACGTATGATATTTGTTATGCTGGTCAGCCTGTATACATCACGTGTGGTGCTGGCTACATTGGGAATTGAAGATTATGGAATCTACAATGTGGTGGGTGGAGTAGTGGTGATGTTTGGTTTCCTTAATGGTGCAATGTCGGCCTCAACTTCGCGTTACATTACATTTGCATTAGGAAAGGGAGAATTGGGAGAGCAACTAAAGGTGTTCAATACCTCTCTCCAAATACATTTGATTATAGCGTTGCTCATTCTCCTATTGGCTGAAACTGTAGGTCTGTGGTTTTTACAAAGCAAGATGATTATTGCCGGAGATAGACAGTACGCTGCTTTTTGGGTTTACCAATGTTCGGTGCTGACCATGATGGCTTCCATAATAAATGTTCCCTTTAATGCTTCAATAATTGCCCATGAACGAATGTCGGTTTTCGCATATATATCCATATTCGAAGTAATTTCAAAATTGGGTATTGTGTATTTGTTGATGATTGTTCCGGTTGACAAGCTGATTTTCTATGCAGCGTTGCTTTTTGCTGTGCAGTTGCTGATGCAGTCTGTTTATATGCGTTATTGTGTACGCCATTTTGAGGAAGTGGAACTGAAAAAGATATGGAGTAAGCCGTTATTTACAGAAATGTTGGGCTTTGCAGGATGGAACCTTATGGGCAATTGTGCGGGAATTTTATCCACACAAGGGGTGAATATTCTGCTCAACATGTTTTTTGGTCCTGCAGTAAATGCGGCTCGTGGTGTTGCAGTGCAGGTGCAAGGGGCTGTATCCTACTTTTCCAGCAATTTCCAAATGGCACTGAATCCGCAGATTACCAAGAACTATGCAACAGGCGATTTGCAGGCTATGCATAATCTGGTATTAAGGAGTGCCCGTTTTTCATTTTTTCTGCTTTTCCTGCTTTCGTTACCAATCTATTTGATGACCCAAGAAATTCTGGAAGTTTGGCTTACGGAAGTTCCCGATTTTTCGGCAACATTTCTTCAACTCTCCTTGATGGCGGTTACGATTGATAGTATAGCCAATCCTTTGATGGTGGCTGCAGCAGCTACGGGTAATGTACGTCGGTATCAGACTGTGGTGGGAGGTGTCATTATGCTTGTTACTCCAATTGCTTATGTAGTCTTAAAGATGGGGGCTGATGCACCTTCGGTTTTTATTGTCAACTTATTGGTAATCATATTGTCCTTTATTACGCGTCTCTATATCATACGCTCTCTTATTCAATTAAATATCAACAGGTTTGTTTGCCAAGTAGGGAGAAGTGTGTTGTTGGTGCTACTCTTGGGAATCCCTATACCAGTTATACTTCGGCTATTGTTTCCCCCCACTTCGATAGTTCATGTAGTTATTTTAGGATTGTCTTGTATGGGTTCTGTGTGTATAGCTGTCTATACAGTAGGGCTTGAAGAGAATGAAAGGATATTTGTCCGTGGGAAAATAGCCGAACGCATTCGTTCTTTTAGAAGGGAATAATTAACAGTTTTGCTATGATTAAATTGGAAAAAAAATCAGACTGTTGCGGTTGTGCTGCTTGTGTACAACGTTGTCCCAAACAATGTATTTCCATGCAGGAAGATGAAGAGGGTTTTCTTTATCCTGCAGTGGATAAAGAGTCTTGCATAGATTGTGGGCTATGCGAGAAGGTCTGTCCAATACTTTCTCCTAGTAGCCCCCATCTTCCACATTATATTTATGCAGCAAAATCTAAGGATGAGCATATAAGGAAACATAGTTCTTCAGGTGGTGTGTTTACATTGTTAGCAGAGCAAACAATAAATGCCGGTGGAGTCGTTTTTGGTGCGCGTTTTGACGAAAAATGGGATGTCGTTCATGATTATTCTGAAACGTTAGAAGGACTGTCTGCCTTTCGTGGATCGAAGTATGTTCAGAGTAGCATAGACCAATCATACAAACAAGTTGAAAGTTTTTTAAGAGGTGGACGTTTGGTCCTTTTTTCTGGTATCCCTTGTCAGATAGCAGGTTTAAAGCGTTTCTTAAGAAAAGATTATGAGAATTTGACAACGGTTGATTTCATTTGTCATGGCGTTCCCAGTCCAAAAGTTTGGCGAATGTATTTGAAGGAAACGGTCGCACGTCAGTGCGAAAAAAATACAGTTTCGCCTCACCCTATCTCTGGTAAAAATGCCCTCGTTGAGGGTATTTTGTTCAGAGATAAGTGTTTAGGATGGAAAAAATACAGTTTTGCTCTCACCCTCTCCACTACCCTTGGGAGTGGAGAGAAAAATTCAGTTTTGCTCTCTGAACCTATAGATAAGAATATTTTTATGCGTGGTTTTATGAGTAACCTGTTTTTTCGTCCATCCTGCCATTTTTGTGCTTATAGAGAACTTCGTAGTGGTAGTGATATTACTTTGGCGGACTGTTGGGGGATACACCATGTTTATCCGGATTTTGATGATGATAAAGGCATAAGTTTATGTATTGTAAAGTCTGATAAGTTTAAAAATCTTTCATCTTCCTTGGAATGTTTACCTGTTGATTTGGATTTTGTTCGGCAATATAATCATAGCTGTTTCGAGTCGGATTCAATTCCTTTACATCGGCAGGCTTTCTTTAATGCTATTCAAGAGGATAAGGCTTGTAAATATATTCTTAAATATGCTACATATCCGGATAAGAGTATGCGGGCAATCATATCAAGAATGCTTGATAGAATAGGAATGAAGAATTTTATAAAAAAATGTATTGGGAAGATATGAAGAATGTATTATTGATAGGGATAGGCGGTGTCTACAATTACGGATGCGAGGCAATTGTACGAGGAACGGTAAATATATTGAAAACCATCAATCCGAATGTGCATATTAGCTACGCTTCTTATAATTATGAGGATGATGTGCGCAGATTGGCTGATTGTGATATACGTATTGTAAAACGTAAGCGAATAGGACGATGGAGCTGGCGTAATGTTCTGCGGAAATTGCTTTCTTATGTGAATATTTCTTATACAATAGCTTATGATACTACTGATTGGTTAGCGAATTTTGATACGGTATTTTCAATAGGTGGAGATATCTATACCCTTTCTTCTACAGGCGCATATAATAGCACTCTTCCCAACTTTCTTGAACAATGTCAATCCAAAGGACTAAAATATGTGTTATGGGGTGCTTCCGTTGGTAAGTTTGAGAATAACCCAAGTGCTTTAGCTTTTTATAAAGAACATTTAAAGAAGATAGACTTAATTGTTGCTCGAGAATCCGTGACAGTGAATTATTTAAGATCTTTAGGTATAGATAACAATGTAATGCTGGCGCCTGATCCCGCTTTTTTTGTAGAGTCCCCTCGTATAGAAAAGAAATCAAATGATAAACTGACCATCGGAATAAATCTTAGTCCGTTGTCTGCTTTATATCATTATAAGAATATTGATACCGCTATAGGCAAGCAAGCAGAAACCATTTGTGGATTGGCAAAAGAATTGGACTGCAAATTCATTTTTCTGCCTCATGTGTTAGCTGCAAATCCTAATGATAATGACTTGTTATATTTAAGAGAAATAGCTGACATAGTGACAAATAAAGGATATGATGTGGATATTATTGATACAGACCCGGGATTTATAGGATTGAAAAATAACTTAACACGATGTGATTTTGTAATAGCTGCCCGAATGCATTGTGCTGTTAATGCTATTACCATGCATGTACCTGTATTGTTGCTTTCATATAGCGAAAAGGCTAAAGGCATGGCCGAATATGTATATGGAACAAATAAAACGGTAATCTCGCTAACTGATTTTGAAAATTATCATAATGTTGCAGATATTGTCAAATGTTGGAATTACCGGTCTCGATTGGATGAAATACAGAAATTCCGTTTTGATTTATTACTACAGAAAATATAAATAGAATTATGAAAAAGATAATGCTTGTCTTCGGTACTCGCCCTGAGGCCATAAAGATGGCTCCTTTGGTGAAGGAATTCCAGAAACATCTGGAATCTTTCCAAACGATAGTATGTGTTACCGGTCAGCACCGTGAAATGCTGGACCAGGTACTGCAAATATTTGACATCCGTCCGGATTATGATTTGAATATCATGAGGCAGGGACAGGATTTGTACGACGTGACCTCTCGTGTATTGCTGGGTATGCGTAATGTGCTGAAAGAAGTGAAGCCCGATGTTGTCTTGGTGCACGGTGATACCACGACTTCCACTGCTGCGGCATTGGCTGCTTTCTATCAGCAGATACCCGTCGGACATGTGGAAGCCGGTTTGCGCACGCACAATATTTATAGTCCTTGGCCAGAGGAAATGAACCGTCAGATAACAGGACGTATTGCCACTTATCATTTTGCACCTACGGCTTTGAGCAAGCAAAATCTGCTGGTGGAAGGTATTGATGACGCTTCTATTACAGTGACCGGAAATACCGTGATAGATGCACTGTACATGGTGGTGGAGAAAATAAAGCAGGACAAGGAACTGGATGCCGAACTGGATGCTGTGCTGAAAACAGCCGGTTATGATGTAGCTCGATTGGAAAACGGAAGGAAGCTGGTACTGGTTACCGGCCATCGCCGTGAGAACTTTGGCGACGGCTTCATATCCATGTGCAAGGCTATCAAGGCTCTGACGGAGAAATATCCCGAAGTGGATTTCGTTTATCCGATGCACCTGAACCCCAATGTACGGAAACCCATCCATGAGGTGTTTGGCGAAAATCTGTCCCACCTTGGCAACATGTTCTTCATCGAACCGTTAGAATACCTGAGCTTCGTTTATCTGATGGAAAAATCTACTATTGTGCTGACAGACAGTGGTGGTATCCAGGAAGAAGCTCCAGGACTTGGCAAACCAGTGCTCGTAATGCGCGACACCACAGAACGCCCTGAGGCCTTGGAAGCCGGTACGGTAAAACTCGTTGGTACCGACTATGATAGAATTATGAGTGAAGTATCTGCCCTGCTTGATGACCAGGCGCATTATGAGAAAATGAGTAAAGCCGTGAATCCATACGGAGATGGAATGGCGTGTGGTAGAATTGTAAATGTGTTGCAATGAATAAACGTATATTGATGATTGCACCTGCATCTATTCCCCCTACAGTTGCTGAGGGTATAGTGAACTACAAGTTGATAAAGGTTCTATGCGAAGCAGGATATAAGGTAGATTTAATTTCAAGAATCCATAAAAATAAAGTATATCCTGTGGATTATATATCAATAGATGAAAATCTGTGTAAGATACATTATATCCCGTCTGAAACAAAAATAACATTAGCGACAATATGGCAACACATTTGTGCCTACATGAAATTTGGGATAACGTATAGAGGTGCTCACTGGGCATATTTAGCTCTAAGAAAAGCACTGGCTTTGTTGGATGATAATATTTATGAATGTGTGCTAACAAAGAGTCTTCCAAGTGAATTGGTGGGTATTTACTTAAAAAAGTATAGAGGATTGAGATGGATACCAACTTGGAATGATCCTTATCCTGAGCAAAAATATCCATGGCCTTATGGGAAAGGAGTAAATGCACCTATGCCCATACTTTCAAAAATGCTAATTCCATCTATGGTTAGATATGCAGATGTTCATATTTTCCCTTCGTCGCGTCTAAGGGATTATATGATGAAATATTTAGTAGGGTTAAAAAAGGAGGCAACTATAGTTATTCCTCATATTGCAGAAGTTGTTCCAATTCATCCCTTTAATTTAGATACATTGAGAATAATTCATTCAGGTAATTTGTCTTATCCACGAGATCCGAAAACTTTTTTATGCGCTGTAGCTTCTTTCTTTCATAAATATCCCGATGCGAAAATGAAAATTGATTTCTTGGGAATAAATAGGAGTGTCTCTGATTTGGTGAATGAGTTACGGTTGAAAGATATAGTCTCAGAATATCCTGCAATGCCCTATAATGATAGTCTTAAAATGGTGAAACAGTATGATGTCGCTGTTGTATTGGAAGCTGCATGTGAAGAAGGAATTTTCTTGCCGACAAAGGTTGGTGACTATATGCAATGTGGACTCAATATATGGTCTATTAGTCCTTCTCAAGGAGAATTGCATGATTTATATTTAGATGAAAAGATCTCTTATTTTTCAGATGTGGAAAATCAGGCTGACATAGAAACTACTTTAGAAGAAGTTTATAAAGATTTTCTTGAAAATAATTTAAAAAAGTTGTTTTTATGTGATGAATACTTATCCAAAAATGTTTTGCAGCAATATAGAAAAATATTATAAGAATAATGTTTATATATTTCTTTCTTCTAATATTATCGCTGTTAACACATTATATTCCGAAGGCACAGAAAACTACTGCCGAACTATTTATTGTATTAATTCTCGGCATATTCTTTTGCTCTGGTTATATGACAGGTTCAGATTGGAGAAATTATGAAATTTGTTATGAAGATGCTACATGGAACGCATTATTTAATCCTTCACGTTATTTAGAACCTGGTTATTATTTTTATATGTTATTGGCTAAATCTATTGGATTATCGTTTTGGCCGTTTTTTATAATCACTAAGTTTATTCTATATATAATAAATGTAAGGTATATATATAAATACACAAAAGAATATTTTCCGTTAGCTTTATCTTTTTTTCTATTTGTATTTGGATTATATCTATTTATAGATAATCCGATGAGAAATTTTATCGCTAATACCATTTATTTATATGCATTTCCATTAATATTTAAACGGAAATTTTTATCATACTGTGGATTAGTTCTATTGGCTACTTCATTTCATTATTCGTCTGTAATTTTACTTGTTTTTTATGGCATGTCTCATAAAATATCTACAAAAAATATCGTATTTGCTTATATTTGTGTAAATGTTTTATTTGTTTTTGATGCGTCGCTATTTATAGATTTTTTGTTAAAACTGGGTATTTTCGAACAAAAACTTCACTTTTACTTTCTTATGGAGAATGAGGCAGGTACAGGTACAACATTATCTTTCCGTCTTATCTTTTTTATTATCATATTCTGTTTCCTAATAAGATATAGGGAATATATTGAAAAACGACCATATGGGGTTATATTGTTTAATGGGGCCATTCTTTATCTGTTTATTTTTAGAGTGGCTTTGAGTTTTGGTATATTGTTTAGATATGGTTTCTTTTTTGCATTGCATTTTTCGATTGCAGTGTTTATGTTCTTACCTGTGTTGAAAACTCAAATGCGTGTAATGTATAAATTTGCTATTTTTCTACTAATATCCTACTCTACCTTTAGTATCATTAATTCAAATAAAGTGTATATCCCTTATACTAATTATTTCATGTATTTATTCAATGAAAAAATGCCTTCTTATCGTGAAAGGGATAGTTATAATTATAGGCCCAATATTTATTTATAAATAATTTTATGTCAATATTTGCGACAAATAGTTCCTTGGTTTCGATTATCATCCCCTGCTATAATGTAGCAGATTGTGTAGAAAGTACTATTATGTCGGTAATAAATCAGACCGACAGCCGATTTGAACTCATATTGGTAAACGATGGCTCTACTGATAACACAGCGAGTGTACTTAAATCGTTAAAGGATAAATATCCGATTATTAGATTATTTGATAAATCAAATGGTGGCGTTTCGTCTGCACGTAATGCAGGATTAGAAGTAGCGACAGCCCCTTATGTATTCTTTTTAGATGGCGATGATTATATTTGTCCAACTTTCATCGAAGAGATTGGAAATATTGTAAATGGACAGGATGTCATTGTAATTGGGTCGTTACAGGAAAAGAGTGAAAATAAAGTGCGGTATCACTTGAATAATCATTCTAAAGATTATCTTCACGATTATCTGAAGGGCACTATATATGTACATCTATCATCTTGTATTATAGCACGTTCTTTAATAAAAAAATACGTATTACATTTTGATGAACAAACTTATTATAGTGAAGATAGGGAGTTTGTAGTAAAATGTCTGTACTATGCCCAAAGGATAGATTGTATTCCCCGAATTTTATTTCGCTATAAATGGAGAAAAGAGTCGGCAATGAATAAACCGATATTTACGCAGCAGAAGCTAACTTCTATCTACGCATGGAAAAGAATTTATACATTGTTGGGAATTAATGGCGCATGTCAAAATCTGGCTTTAGTGCATGTTCAGATGTGTATTCTGCTTAATATGCGATACTATTTGCATTTGAAATGTAAGGATATAGAATTGTGGAACAAACTGGTAGCAAATTGGAAAATATTTAAATATAATCCACGTGTTTATTGGGGTAGGTATGCAATGCTTGTGCAGACTATGCGCTTTTTTAATTCCATCTCTCCTAAACTGATGTATTTTCTCTTAAAAAATTTTTAATTTAAAGATTTGTGAACACACCATTTTCTGTCTGTCTTTCGGTTTATAAGAATGACAGCTTTGAATATGTACGTCAAGCCATTGATAGTGTGACGATAGGACAGACTTGTTCACCGTCTGAGATGGTAATTGTGATTGATGGACCAATTGGCCGGGAATTATCTGAAATCATTGACGGCTTTGAACAAGATGAATCGATACATATCATAAGGTTGCCGAAAAATAATGGTTTGGGAAATGCCTTGCGTATCGCGGTAGAATATGCTAAATACGACTTAATAGCTCGTATGGATAGCGATGATATAGCTTTGCCCGATAGGTTTGAAAAGCAGCTCCGATGTTTCGAGGAAGATAAGGAACTGTCTATTGTTGGTGGCAGTATTACAGAATTTATAGATACACCTGATAACATAGTAGCAAGTAGGATTTGTCCTTCTACAGATAAGGAAATAAAGAAATTCATGAAATCTCGTTGTGGGTTCAATCACATGACAGTAATGTTCAAAAAAACGGATGTACTGAGAGCTGGTAATTATCAGGATTGGCATTTTAATGAAGATTATTACTTGTGGTTGAGGATGATGCAACATGGATGTAAGTTTAGAAACTTGGAGGATGTATTAGTTAATGTACGTGTAGGTAAGGATATGTATGCACGACGTGGTGGATGGAAATACTTTAAGAGTGAATATTTTCTTCAAAAATACATGTGGCAGCAACATATTATAGGATTATTCATTTTTTTATATAATGTTACAGGGAGGTTCGTGGTGGAAGTTATGATGACTAACTGTCTGCGAGCTTGGATATTTCAAAATTTGCTTAGGAAATAGAAATAGTATGGATATAGGTATAATAACTCACTATGATGTTCATAATCATGGGGCTTTATTGCAATTGAATGCATTATGTAAGGTGTTGAAAAAAATGGGGTATGAAGCAACTGCTTTAAGGTTTGAAAAGAACTATGATTTTCTAGGTATTGAACTGAAAGATAAATACAATATCTCATTGCGTTCTATTCCTTATTATTGTACTTATTTGGCTCAAAAAGGATTAGGAAGGACATGGTATAATGTACAAAAGAAACGTATTTTAGATAAATTCAAAATTCAAGAAGGGATTGTTGGAGAGTATTATACTCAATATAAATCTATGAAAGCGGTGATTATTGGGAGTGATGAGATTTTTGCTCTTCATACAGGTCCCACTCCGGTATTTTGGGGGTATGCTTTGCCGTCTGATAATGTTTTTGCTTATGCCGGATGCTTTGGTCCTACTACTATTACAGATATTCAGGCTAAACGTTGTGAAAGTTTTGTACGGGGTGGATTGGAGAATTTGACTGCTTTGTCTGTTCGTGACAGGAATTCTCATGATATTATTGAAAAATTGATAGGACAGGATGTTGAAATTGTTTGCGATCCGGTTTTGCTTTATGGGTATAAAGATGAATTGCAGACATTACCCAAAGTAGTTCAGAAACCCTATTTACTTGTATATGCCTATGATAATAATATGAATAATATACAAGAGGTACAGGCTATAAAGAAATATGCTAAAGCGCGTGGATTACAGATAGTTTCTCCAGGTTTTTATCATGATTGGTGTGATAAAAATATTAATGTGGACCCTGTTACATTACTTTCGTATTTTAGAGATGCTCAATGTGTGGTTACGGATACTTTTCATGGAAGTGTCATGTCTATTCTTGTCAATGCAGAATTGGCTGTAATATTACGTAATAATAGTAATAAATTGGGATATCTTTTGGAAGAATATACACTTTCAAAAAGAATTATTTCTGAGGATAGGGGATTAAATGAATTGTTTTCAGAAGAAATAGATTGGGAAAAAGTGAATGCGCATTTATTAAAAAAGCGTGAAAGTTCTATGGCATATTTGACTAATTGCTTATCTAAATGAATATAGTATCGAAAGATATTTTACATCCATGCACCAGCTGTGGGGGATGTGCTGCTGTATGTCCAGCAAATGCGATTGTAATGGTTCTGAATGAGCAGGGGTTCTACCGTCCGGTATTAGATGTGGATAAATGTGTAGATTGTTCACTTTGTACTAAGGTTTGTTATAAATATGACGATGTCAAGCCATATAATATAGCAGAACATAAAGAAATCCTAATGTTAGCTTGCCAAGCAAGAGACAATGCAACACTGAATACTACTACTTCTGGTGGTATAGCATACCTGCTTGCAAAAGCTCTTTATAGACAAGGATATAAATGTATAGGTGTTGTTTATGACACATTAGATGATAGTGCCAAGCATGTATGTGCTGCTGATGAAAAGGATATTGAATATTTTAAGGGATCTAAGTATATTCAATCAATGACTTATCCTACATTTAAAAGAATGTTAGATAAAGAAGAAAAAAGGGAAAAAACTGTATTGTTTGGTACACCTTGTCAAATTTATGCTGTTGATAAATTCTTGAAAAGAATTAATAGACGAAACGATTTTTTGCTTGTTGATATTTATTGTCATGGATGCCCTTCTTTGAAAATTTGGCATAAATATGTGCAGGAAATAAAAAAACTAATAAAAAAGCCCAGATTTGATCATGTGAATTTTAGAAGCAAAATTAAAGGTTGGGGAAATTTTGTAGTAGAAGTGATAGTAGATGATTTGCAAGTATTTATAAGCGATAGGAAGAAGGATGAATTTTATCAACTTTTCTTTTCAAATCTGATGTTGAACGAAGCTTGTCACGACTGTGCTTTGAGGAGTACTCTTGAATATACAGATATTCGTTTAGGTGATTTCTGGGGAAAATGTTATGATACAGATATTAAAGGCGTGTCAGGAGTAACTCTGGTAACAGAAAGAGGAAAGCAAGCCTTTGATTTTATTCGGAAAGAAACTACTGTGAAAGAACATGATTGGACTGATTTCTTGCCATATCAATCTTGGAATGTAGACTATCAAATTGATAAAAAAATTAGAAATCATTTATTTGCGATGTTACCCGATAAATCTTTGAAGGAAATTCAGGATTATTATTTTGCCCATCAATCATTCTCTCAATTCATAAAAAGATATATAAAAAAAATTATATTCTTATTCTCGCCAAGGTTTATAAACCGGGTAAAGAAAATGTATCATCAAATCCATGTTTTTTAAATCTTTTTTTGACCGTGGAGCGGCGCTCTTCGGGCTAATCTTCTTGTCTCCTGTTTTAATAATAGTAGGTATTTTGATTCGTCTGAAAATGCCGGGCGGTCCTGTTATTTTCAAGCAACGGAGGGTGGGGCAGCACGGGAAGTTGTTTACGATGTATAAATTCCGTTCCATGACGGTAGGCCATTCGGACAGTTCTATCTCCGTGAAGGGAGAGAGCCGCATTACACCGCTGGGAGCAAAGTTGCGCAAGTATAAGCTGGACGAATTACCGGAACTTTGGAATGTGCTGATAGGAGATATGAGCTTTGTAGGTCCTCGCCCGGATGTGCCGGGGTATGCTGATAAACTGGAAGGAGAGGATAGGAGGATGCTTCTATTGAAGCCGGGCATTACGGGGCCTGCCAGTTTAAAATACCGAAATGAAGAAGAACTGTTGGCGGAACAGGACGATCCTCAGAAGTATAATGATGAGGTCTTGTTCCCGGATAAAGTACGGATAAACATTGAATATTTGGATAATTTGTCTTTCTGGTATGACATTAAAATCATTATCTATACAGTACTTGGAAAGGATTTATAAAATCCTTTCTTTTCTTTTTATTCCTCATTACGTGAGGAAATTGAATCATTAGAATAATCACATATATTTATGGATAAACGAATATATCTTTGCCTCGCTCACATGAGCGGCAAGGAAATAAGCTTCATACAAGAAGCCTTTGATACTAACTGGGTGGTTCCCCTCGGCCCAAATGTGAATGCCTTCGAGCAGGATTTGGAACGCTTCGTGGGACAGGATAAAAAGGTAGTGGCCTTGAGTGCAGGTACAGCAGCGGTACACCTGGCCCTGCTCGCTTGCGGAGTTGGTCAGGGTGACGAAGTGATAGTACAAAGCTTTACCTTTTGTGCCTCTTCCCATCCGGTGACCTACCTCGGTGCTACTCCGGTATTCGTGGATTCTGAGGCTGATACATGGAACATGGACCCGGTTCTTCTGGAGCAGGCTATCAGGGACCGTATCGACAAGACCGGTCGGAAGCCCAAAGCGATTGTTCCGGTGGCTTTGTATGGGATGCCCTACAAGATAGACCAAATCATGTCGGTGGCAGATAAATATGATATTCCGGTCATAGAGGATGCCGCCGAAGGCTTTGGAAGCAAGTTTGACGGGCAAGTCCTCGGAACTTTTGGCAAATACGGCGTGCTTTCCTTCAATGGCAACAAGATGATAACCACCAGCGGTGGCGGTGCTTTGATTTGCCCTGATGAGGAGTCTAAGAAAGAGATTATGTTCTATGCTACCCAGGCCCGTGAGTCCTATCCCTACTACCAGCATGAACGTATAGGCTATAATTATAGGATGAGTAATATTTGTGCAGGTATCGGTCGCGGCCAGATGACGGTAGTGGATGAGCACATAGCGCACCATAAGTATCTGTGCGGTCTGTATCGTGAGCTGTTGGCTGATGTGGAGGGAATCACGCTTCATGAGAATCCTTCCGGACGCTACGACAGCAACTATTGGCTGAACACGGTACTACTTGACGGGAATCTGCATGTGAGAGGTGAGGAGGATGCCTACCGTGAGACAGTGAAAGGTGCCGTGGGCGGTGCTGCGGGTGTTACGCATGAGTCAATGAGTGCCCATACCTCTTGTGAGCCCAACCGTAATGTGGAAGCCATGCGTATTTGCTTGGACAGAGCTGGTATCGAGAGCCGTCCCTTATGGAAGCCCATGCACCTCCAGCCGGTTTATTCGGCTAATCCTGTCTATGTGAATGGTGTCAGTGAGGGCTTGTTCAAGCGTGGTCTTTGTTTGCCGAGTGGTCCTTATGTGACGGATGAGGATGTGAGATACATAGTAGATGAAATGAAGAAGTGTATATTGTAGAGATGCTCTTTGTTGATTTATAATACTTTATCACTTTTCTCAGAAAAACTACTCCCAAACACCTTTTTTCTTTGGTTACATAGTTTTTAATCCTCACCTTTGCACCGTTGATCAACGAAACGTGTGAATAGGAAAACGAATTTAAATCTCTAAAGAAAAAAAGTATGAGTGTAATTTTCAGGACGGTGGAGAGACCGTCGGACCCCAGGGTTGAAAACTCTCCCAAGAAGTATTATCCGCAGTTGGTAACATTGGGGCAAAGCGTGGATTTGGCGTTTATTGCACAGAAGATGCAGGACCGCTCTTCTCTGTCTATCGGTGACATCAAGAGTACGATGCAGAACTTTGTGGAAAAGCTGAAAGAGCAGTTGCTGGAAGGAAAGACGGTTAATATAGCCGGGCTGGGTGTCTTTATACTGGCAGCCAAATCGAAAGGTGAGGAAAAGGCTGATGACGTGACAGCCAAGAGTGTGGAGAGCGTCCGTATCTGTTTTCAGGCGAATAGGGAACTGAAGATATCGAAGGCTGCTACCCGTGCTGGAGAAAGGCTGGATTTGGTGAGTTTGGATGATTATCTTAAGGGGAAGACTTCTACAGATGGCGGCTCCGGTTCGGAAGGAGGAGGCTCGGATTCGGATGGAGACCAAGGTGAGAATCCACTGGGATAACAGTAGCTATGAATTATTAATCAGATAATGGATAATCTTTATGAAGAAAACGTGGAATGTGATTTTGAAACTTATTATTGCCGTAGCGAGTGCTGTGGCAGGTGTGATTGGCGGACAGACAATGATGTTTTAGTCCGATAGGATTTGATAAATAAAAAATGAGAAGAGCTGCTGGCAGGAAATCTGTCGGCAGCTCTTTTTTTAATCCTTGTATGCTTCTTCGTGTACCCCCGCTACTGCTCGTCCGCTGGGGTCGTTCTTTCCTTGGAAAGAGGCGTCCCATGCCAGCGCTTCGGCGGTGGAGCATGCCACACTGGGTACGCTGGGAACACTCCGGGCTGCGCTTTCACTGGGGAAATGCTCTTCGAAGATGGTGCGATAGTAATACTCTTCCTTATTTTGCGGGGTATGTATCGGGAAGCGTTCGGCGGCATGTGCCATCTGTTCGTCGCTGACGGCAGCGGCAGTGACGGCTTTCAGCGTATCAATCCAACTGTAGCCCACACCGTCGGAGAACTGTTCTTTCTGCCGCCAGGCAACGCTCTGGGGGAGTATGTCGGCAAAGGCTTCGCGGACTACTTTCTTTTCTATCTCCTTGCCGGGGCACATCTTGACTGCCGGATTGATGCGCATGGCAACATCCAGGAATTCTTTGTCGAGGAAGGGGACACGTCCTTCCACTCCCCAGGCTGCAAGGCTTTTGTTGGCACGGAGGCAGTCGTACAGATGCAGTTTGGAGAGCTTGCGCACGGTTTCTTCGTGAAAGGCTTGCGGGGTGGGCGCCTTGTGGAAGTAAAGGTAACCGCCGAACACCTCGTCCGCACCTTCGCCGCTGAGTACCATCTTGATGCCCATGCTTTTGATGACACGTGCCAGCAGATACATGGGGGTGGAGGCGCGGACAGTGGTTATGTCATAAGTCTCAATGAAATAGATGACGTCGCGGACAGCATCGAGGCCTTCCTGAACGGTATAGTTTATCTCGTGATGCACGGTACCGATATGACGGGCCACTTCGCGGGCTTTAATCAAGTCGGGAGCACCCTTCAAGCCGACGGCGAAGGAATGGAGCTGCGGCCACCAGGCATCTGCCTTGTTGTCTGTCTCGATGCGTTTGGCGGCATATTTCTTGGCGATGGCAGAGATGACGGAAGAATCGAGTCCGCCACTGAGCAGGACACCGTAGGGGACGTCGGACATCAACTGGCGCTGTACGGCGGCTTCAAGTGCGTCGTGCACAGCCGTGACTTGTGTGCTGTAGGCTGTCCGGCCTATCGAAGCCGGCGCGGCATTGCGTTCGGCGGCAGGGGTGTAGTTGTCTTTCACAGCGGCATAGTCCATCCAGTCGCGGGTGTACCAGCGGTGCATCTTGCCCTCGCGCCCACGGTAGTAGTGGCCGGGAAGGAAAGGCTCGTACTCATCGCAGAAACCCTCAAGAGCTTTCAGCTCACTGCCGAAGTAGATGTGTCCGTCTTTGTCGCGTCCTATATAAAGGGGGATTACGCCGATGGGGTCGCGAGCGATGAGGTAATCGTCCGTTTCTTCATCATAGAGGGCGAAGGCGAAGATGCCGTTCAGCTCTTCGAGGAAGCGGATGCCTTTGTCTTTGTAAAGGGCAAGGATGACTTCGCAGTCGGAACCTGTCTGGAAGGCGTATTTTCCGGCATAGCGGGCACGGATGTCGCGATGGTTGTAAATCTCGCCATTGACGGCAAGCACCTGTTTGCGGTCGGGTGAATATAAGGGTTGTCCGCCGGATTCCGGGTCGACAATGGAGAGGCGTTCGTGGGCGAGAATGGCGGAGCCGCCTACGTAGATGCCACTCCAGTCCGGCCCACGATGACGGATTTTCTGCGCCATCCGTAGCGCTTTGTTTCTCAACTCAGGAGTTTGAGACTGTATGTTGAAGATTCCTGCTATTCCACACATGAGAATTAAAAATTAAAGGTTAAAAATTAAAGAAAGGGAAATCATTTCTTGTTTTCTTTTAGAGGTTCGAGGTAACGATCTATTTCTGTTGCCACTCGTCGTCCGTCGGCCAAGGCACGTACCACGAGGCTGGCGCCGTGGGCGGCATCGCCTGCCACGAATACGTTCTCTGCAAACTTCGGTTGCTCGGGCTTGAGGAAACCCATGGCAAGAAGCACCATATCGGCTTCGATGACCTCTTTCTTACCCGTAGATTTCATGATAGGGCGGTTACCGTCTGTTGCCGGAAGCCACTCCACTTCTTCCACTTCCACACCGCATACCCTGCCGTTCTTCCCGATGAACCGGGTAGAGGCGAGGGACCATCGACGGGTACAGCCTTCTTCGTGGCTGCTGGTGGTTTTCAGTACGACGGGCCATTGCGGCCAGGGAGTATCCGGGTTGTGTCCTATGGGCGGTTGGGGCATAATTTCAATCTGGGTTACGCTGACGGCTCCCTGGCGAATGCTGGTGCCTATACAGTCAGACCCGGTATCGCCGCCGCCGATGACGAGTACCCGTTTGCCGCGGGCGTTGACGAGTTGGTCTTTCGGGAAGGTATCTCCATCCAGAATATGGTTCTGCTGTGCCAGCATGTCGAGGGCAAAGTAGATGCCTTTCAGCTCCCTGCCCGGAATGGAGAGGTCGCGGGCGGTGGGCGTACCGGTACAAATGGCGTAGGCATCAAATCCGGCAGGCAGTTTCTGTACATCGACATGGACTCCCATCTTGAACAAGATTCCTTCGGCCTCGAGGATTTTCATGCGGCGGTCGATGACGGCTTTGTCCAGCTTGAAGTTGGGGATGCCATAGCGCAGCAGTCCTCCCGGCATCGGTTTGCTATCGAATAGGGTAACTTCGTAACCTTTGGCGTTCAGCCGTACGGCAACGCTCAATCCGGCAGGGCCGGCGCCGATGACGGCTACTTTCTTTCCGTTGCGTTCGGGCTGGAGGGGGGTGATGTAGCCCTCGCGAAAAGCAGCCTCGGCGATGGCGGCTTCGTTCTCGCGGATAGTGACCGGTTCGTTGCACGAGAGTTTCAGTACGCACGACTTCTCGCAAAGGGCAGGGCAGATGCGTCCCGTAAATTCCGGAAAATCATTCGTACTGTTCAGTATTTGATAGGCTTCGCGCCATTTGCCCCGGTAGAGCGCGTCTTGGAATTCCGGGTCTTTATTGCCCAGCGGACATGCCCAGTGGCAGAAGGGTACGCCGCAGTCCATACAGCGCGAGGCCTGGAGTTTGCGGTCGTGGCTGTTCAGTGTCTGTTCCACTTGGCTGAAGTCTGTGATACGTTCGTGTATCGGACGGTAACCCGCCTCTTGGCGGGGGATATTGAGGAATGCTTTTGGATCTCCCATGATGAACAAATTAAAAAGTTAAAGAATTAAAGAATGAAAGGGGAATTTCCTTAGTCTTTCATTCTTTCATTATTAATTCGCGATTCAATAATCGCGTTGCATTTCTGCAATCTTCTGTTGCAATTTCTGCATCTGCTCCTCTTGCAGCACTTTTTTGTATTCGATAGGGACTACCTGGATGAACTGGTCGGCATAGCGTGGCCAGTCATCGAGCATGGTGCGTGCCAGTTTGGAACCGGTGTACAGGTAGTGCTGGCGGATGAGCTCGTGCAGTTCCTTGCGGTAGGAGGCCTCTTCGATGAGGCTCAGTTCCACCATTTCCATGTTGCAGAAATAGTCGAAGTTGCCGTCCCGGTTCCATACGTAGGCCACACCGCCGGACATGCCTGCGGCAAAGTTGCGTCCCGTCTGTCCGAGTACTACCACGCGCCCGCCGGTCATATACTCGCAGCAGTGGTCGCCTACACCCTCCACTACGGCTGTGGCACCGGAGTTGCGGACGGCAAAGCGCTCGCCTGCACGGCCGTTGATGTAAACTTCACCGCTTGTGGCGCCGTAAAGCAGGGTGTTGCCTGCAATCGTGTTTTTCTCTGCCTCGAAGTTGCTCCGTACCGGAGGCAGGACGGCGATACGTCCGCCACTCAGACCTTTGCCCAGATAATCGTTGGCCTCGCCTTCCAGCTTGAAGTTGACACCCGGGACAAGGAATGCCCCGAAACTCTGCCCGGCGGAGCCTTTGAACTTCACGTTCAGCGTATGTTCGGGCAGCCCTTTTTCTCCGTATTTTGCGGCAATGACACCAGAGAGCATGGCGCCGCAGGCACGGTCGGTATTGGCGATGGTGTACTCCAGCGAGATTTCCTTCTGGTTCTCTACGGCTTCGGCGGCGGCATGTAGCATCTCTACATCTTTCACATGGTCGATGCCATGCTGTTGGTCGGTGACGTGGCGGATGGCGGCTTCATTGTCTACGCGTGCCAGTAGTTTGTCGAAGCTTATCAACTGATGTTTCCTGATTCCGTCATCCGGCTTGCGGACGATAAGGTCTGTACGTCCAATGATGTCGTCCAGGCGTTCCACCCCGATTTCCGCCAGGTATTCGCGTACCTCTTGGGCCAGGAAAGTGAAGAAGTTCACCAGATACTCGCTGCGTCCGCGGAAGCGCTTGCGCAGTTCTTCGTTCTGTGTCGCCACCCCTACGGGGCAGGTGTTCTGGTGACATTTGCGCATCATTACGCAACCCAGTACGATCAGGGCGCTGGTGGCGAAACCGAATTCTTCGGCTCCGAGCATTGCCATCAGTATGATGTCACGGCCTGTTTTGAGCTGTCCGTCCACTTGCAGCATCACTTGTCCGCGCAGGCCGTTCAGCACCAGTGTCTGCTGCGTTTCGCTCAAACCGAGTTCGGGCGAGATACCTGCATAGCGGATGGATGATGCAGGAGAAGCTCCCGTACCACCCTCTGCACCCGAGATGACTATCAAATCGGCCTTTGCCTTTGCCACACCGGCGGCAATGGTGCCCACACCGCTTTCTGCCACCAGCTTCACGCTGATTTTTGCCCGTGGGTTCACGTTCTTCAGGTCGAAGATGAGCTGTGCCAGGTCTTCGATGGAGTAAATGTCGTGGTGGGGCGGGGGGGAAATCAGCGAGATGCCCGGAATGGAGTGGCGTGTCTTGGCAATCACTTCATCCACTTTGAAGCCCGGCAGCTGCCCACCTTCGCCCGGCTTGGCGCCTTGGGCAATCTTTATCTGTATTTCGTCCGCATTCACCAGATATTCAGCGGTGACACCGAAACGTCCTGAGGCCACCTGCTTGATGGCGCTGCGCAGACTGGTGCCGTCTTCGCGCGGCATGAAGCGTGCCCGGTCTTCGCCTCCTTCGCCCGTATTGCTCCGGCCATGCAGCTTGTTCATGGCAATAGCCATGGCTTCGTGGGCTTCGCGGCTGATGGAGCCGTAGGACATGGCGCCGGTGACAAAGCGCTGTACGATGTTCTCTACCGGTTCCACCCGGTCTATGCTGATAGGAGCGCGGCGGAAGTCGAGGAAATCGCGTAGGAAGATGGGAGATTCCTTGCTGTCTACCATGGCAGTGAACTCCTTGAATTTCTTATAGCTTCCCAGGCGTGTGGCAAGTTGCAGTGTGCTGATGGTTTCCGGGTTCCAGGCGTGCTTCTCACCATCCTTGCGGAAGGCATACAGTCCGCGGTTCGGCAATAGCTCCGCTTCCCCCTTCTTTTTAAGAACCTCCATCCCTTCCTTGTGGAAGGCGATGGCGTCGCGTGCCACTTCATCCAGGCGTATGCCTCCGATGCGTGAACTCAGTCCGCCAAAGTAGGCATTGCTCAACTCCTCGCTCAGTCCTACGGCCTCGAAAATTTTCGCGCCCCGGTAAGAACGGATGGTGCTGATGCCCATCTTGCTCATAATCTTGAACAAGCCTTTGCAGACGGACTTGATATATTTCTTTTCGGCAGTGGCGTAATCGAGCTGTATTTCCTTTTCGTTCACCAGTTTGTCGATGACGGCAAAAGCCATATACGGATTCAGTGCGCTGGCTCCGAAACCCAGCAGCAGTGCGGCGTGCATCACTTCGCGGATTTCGCCGCTTTCTACAATCAGTGCCGTCTGCACCCGTTTGCCCACGGAGATAAGATGGTGGTGTACCGCCGACACGGCAAGCAGTGACGGAATGGCGGCATGGGCGGCGTCTACGTCGCGGTCGGAAAGCACGATGTAGTTCACTCCTTCGTTGACGGATTCTTCCGCCTGCTTGCAGAGGGTTGCCAATGCTTGCTGCAATCCCTGGCACCCTTTTGCCACTTCGAAGAGCAGGGGCAGTTTCACGGTCTTGAAGCCTTTGTACCGGATGTTGCAGAGAATATCCAGCTGGGCGTTGTTCAGGATGGGATGGTTCAACCTCACCATCTTGCAATGGTTTTCGCTGGGTGTCAGTATGTTCATGCCTACGGCTCCGATGTATTCGGTCAGCGACATTACCAGTTCTTCGCGTATCGGGTCGATAGGAGGGTTGGTGACTTGGGCAAACTGCTGGCGGAAATAGTTGTACAGTAGTTGCGCCTTGTCCGAGAGTACTGCCAGCGGGGTGTCATTGCCCATGGAGTTGATGGGTTCGGCACCGGTGGTACACATCGGGACAATCAGCCGTTCCACGTCTTCTTTGGAGTAGCCGAAGATGCGCAGCATGCTGTCGTAGTTCTCCACGCTATGGGAGACTTTGCGACCGCTTTTCAGTTCGTCCAGCTCGATGCGGTTGCCGGCCAGCCAAGTGCGGTATGGTTTGGCTTCGGCAAGTTGTTTCTTCAGTTCGCCGTCATAATATATTTCGCCTTTCTCGGTGTCTATAAGCAGTATCTTGCCCGGTTGCAGGCGTCCTTTTTCCTTGATGTCTCCCGGCTCGAAATCCATCACGCCGACTTCGCTGGCCACTACCATCATGCCGCCCTGCGTAATCAGGTAGCGTGCAGGGCGCAGTCCGTTTCTGTCGAGCATGCCGCCTGCATAGCGCCCGTCGCTGAAAAGCAGTGCCGCCGGTCCGTCCCACGGCTCCATCAGGATGGAGTGGTATTCATAGAAAGCTTTCAGGTCTTCGCTGATGGGATTCTTTTCGTTGAAAGATTCCGGCACGAGCATGGCCATGGCGTGCGGCAGGCTCAGGCCCGACATGATGAGAAACTCGAGCACATTGTCCAGCGAGGCACTGTCGCTCATGCCCGGTTGCACGATGGGGCGTATCTCCCGGATGTCTCCCAGGGCGGGAGAGGAGAGTACACTCTCACGGGCTTCCATCCAGCCGCGGTTGCCGCGGATGGTATTGATTTCGCCGTTGTGTGCCAGCAGGCGGAAAGGCTGTGCCAGTCCCCAGGTGGGGAAAGTGTTGGTGCTGAAACGGGAGTGCACCAATGCCAGTCCGCTGGTGAAGTAGCTGTTGGTGAGGTCGGGGAAGTAGTTGCGCAACTGCAAGGAAGAGAGCATGCCCTTGTAGACGATGTTCTTCGTAGAGAGCGAGACGATGTAGAAATCCTCGCGGGTGGGGATGTCCGACTTGCGTATTCTGTTCTCTATCCTTTTCCTTATTATATAGAGTTTGCGGTCGGCGGTTTCGCTTTCCGTAAATCCGGTGATGAAAATTTGCTTGATGTCCGGTTCGTTGGCAAGAGCCGCTTCTCCCAATATTTCGGGGCAAGTGGGCACGTTGCGCAGATGCATCAGGGTCAATCCCTCCTTTTCAATCTCTTCGATAATGACGCTCAAGATGACAGCCTGGTCTTTTCCGTCTTTGGGAAGGAAAAGCAGGCCGGTGCCGTATTTTCCTTTCTCGGGAACGGGAATGCCCTGCAACAGAATGAATTCGTGCGGTATCTGCAGCATGATGCCGGCACCGTCTCCGGTTTTGTTGTCCGCCCCTTCCGCTCCACGGTGGCGCATGTTTTCCAGTACCTTCAATGCCGATTCTACCAGTTCATGTGATTTTCCTCCCTGGATATTGACCAGCATGCCTACTCCGCAGGCATCGTGCTCATGGGATGCCTCATACAAGCCCAACTGTTTGGGCTGTCGCTGGTAATCCTCTGCTTTTGTTTTGTTGTTAAAAAGTTCTTGTTTCATGATTATAAGCTTTCTTTATTGCTGTATAATATTGTTTGTGGTTTCAAAATGTTCGGCAAATATATGGTATTAATTGCAAAATGATAATATGTGTTCCTGCCTTCTTTCTTGCAAAATTCCTGCGATAGAAGATGAAGTTATGAATTGATAGAAAACACCCTCTGTTTTCTTTTAATCCTAAATCAAAATCAGACGGTTTGATTTGGATTTATAAATTGAGCCTTTTGCTTTTAAAATAATACTTTCTTTAACTTTTTGATGTAAAAACAACTTTTTTCTATTCTTTTGATAAATAAATAGTGGAAAGATTAACTTTATGTTCTTAAGAATATGTATATTTGCAACGCAAAATCAAATACTGATACATTATGTGTGGAATAGTAGGCTATATAGGTCAAAGGAAAGCCTACCCCATTCTTATCAAGGGTCTGAAGCGGTTGGAGTACCGTGGATATGATAGTGCGGGGGTAGCATTAATCAGTGATAACCGACAGTTGAACGTGTACAAAGCGAAAGGTAAGGTTTCGGAACTTGAAACTTTCGTTGCTCAAAAAGATATTTCCGGTAGCATTGGTATTGCACATACACGTTGGGCCACTCATGGAGAACCTTGTTCCGTCAATGCCCATCCCCATTATTCCTCTTCCGAACGCCTCGCCCTCATCCATAACGGCATTATTGAAAACTACGCCGTCCTTAAAGAAAAACTTCAAGCCAAAGGTTATGTATTTAAAAGCAGCACTGATACCGAGGTGCTGGTACAGCTCATTGAATACATTCAGGTGACAAACCATATTGACCTGCTGACGGCGGTGCAACTTGCCTTGCAGGAAGTGATTGGGGCGTATGCCATTGCGGTGCTCGACAAGGACAATCCGGATGGGATAATCGCTGCACGCAAGAGCAGTCCGCTGGTGGTGGGCATCGGTGAAGGAGAGTTTTTCCTGGCTTCGGATGCCACGCCGATTGTGGAATACACGGATAAGGTGGTGTATCTGGAAGACGAAGAGATTGCCCTCATCCGTCGGGGAGAGAAGCTGAAGGTTGTTAACCTGAAGAATGTGGAATGTCCGCACGAGGTAAAGACGGTAGCGCTCAATCTCGGCCAGCTGGAGAAGGGCGGTTATCCGCACTTCATGCTGAAGGAAATCTTCGAACAGCCCGGCTGCATTCACGACTGCATGCGCGGGCGTATCAATGTGGAGGGTACGAACGTGGTTCTTTCTGCAGTGATTGATTATAAGGAACGTCTGCTGGCGGCCAAACGCTTCGTCATCGTGGCATGCGGTACGTCATGGCATGCCGCCCTCATCGGCAAGCATTTGATTGAAAGCTTCTGCCGTATTCCGGTAGAGGTGGAGTATGCCAGTGAGTTCCGTTACCGCGACCCGGTGATTGACAGCAACGATGTGGTGATTGCCATCTCGCAAAGCGGAGAAACGGCCGATACGCTGGCCGCCGTGGAGCTTGCCAAAAGCTGTGGGGCATTTATATACGGCATCTGCAATGCCGTCGGTTCCAGCATTCCCCGTGCCACGCACACGGGTTCCTATATCCACGTGGGACCGGAAATAGGGGTGGCATCCACCAAAGCCTTCACGGGGCAGGTAACGGTGCTTACCATGCTGGCCCTGACACTTGCCAAAGAGAAAAAGACGATGGACGAAGGGCAATACCTGGCAATTGTCAAGGAGCTGGGGCATATTCCCGACAAGATGGAAGAGGTCTTGAAATTGAACGACCGCATAGCGGAACTTTCCAAGATATTCACCTATGCACACAACTTTATCTATCTGGGACGCGGATACAGTTATCCCGTAGCCTTGGAAGGCGCCTTGAAGTTGAAGGAGATTTCGTATATCCATGCCGAAGGCTATCCTGCCGCCGAAATGAAGCACGGCCCCATTGCTCTGGTGGATACCGAAATGCCGGTAGTGGTCATTGCCACCCGGAATGGGCTTTATGAAAAGGTGCTGAGCAATATCCAGGAAATAAAGGCGCGTAAAGGCAGGGTTATCGCCATTGTGACAAAGGGAGATACGGTCATCAGTAAAATAGCCGACACTTGTATCGAGCTTCCCGAAACAATGGAGTGCCTTGATCCGTTAATAACTACGGTACCTTTGCAACTGCTTGCCTATCACATTGCCGTGTGCAAGGGAATGGATGTGGACCAGCCGAGGAACCTTGCTAAGTCGGTGACTGTAGAATGAGGACATGTACAATTTACCATTTACAATGTACAATGGGGCTGCGCTTGGGAGGGGTAAATGTAAATGGTAATTGTATGCTATAATAAGGAAAAGAAAATTGTACACTTAAAATTGTACATTGTAAATGGTAAATAGTAAATAAATAGATGGAACAACTGAAGCATGAATGCGGCGTCGCCATGATACGCCTGCTGAAACCTTTGGAGTACTATGAAGAGAAGTACGGAACATGGATGTACGGACTCAACAAGCTCTATCTCCTGATGGAGAAACAACACAACCGTGGGCAGGAAGGTGCCGGACTGGCCTGCGTGAAACTGGAAGCCAATCCCGGTGAGGAATATATGTTCCGTGAACGTGCGCTCGGTTCGGGCGCCATTACCGAAATTTTCGGTACGGTGCAGGGCAACTTCAAGGACTTGACCAAGGAACAGCTGCACGATGCGGAATATGCCAAGCGTGTGCTGCCCTTTGCAGGGGAGGTCTATATGGGACACCTGCGTTACTCCACTACCGGAAAGTCCGGCATCTCGTACGTGCACCCGTTCCTCCGGAGAAACAACTGGCGTGCCAAGAATCTTGCCCTCTGCGGCAACTTCAACATGACGAATGTGGATGAAATCTTCGCACGCATTACCGCCATCGGCCAGCATCCGCGCAAATATGCCGATACCTACATCATGCTGGAGCAGTTGGGACATCGCCTCGACCGCGAAGTGGAGCGCCTCTTCAACCTTGCCGAAGCGGAAGGGCTGGCAGGCATGGACATCACCCGTTATATAGAAAACCACATCGACCTTGCCAACGTGCTGCGCACTTCGAGCAAGGAGTGGGACGGGGGATACGTGATGTGCGGACTTACCGGCAGCGGAGAGACTTTTGCCGTACGCGACCCATGGGGCATCCGTACAGCCTTCTGGTATCAGGACGACGAGATAGCGGTGCTTGCCAGCGAACGTCCCGTGATACAGACAGCCCTTAATGTTCCTGTCGAATCCATCAAGGAGCTGCAACCCGGACAAGCCATGTTTATCAACAAGGCCGGCAAGGTGCGCACCGTGCAAATCAACAAGCCGCGCGAGGTGAAGCCTTGTTCCTTCGAGCGCATCTACTTCAGTCGGGGCAGTGATGTGGACATTTACCGGGAACGTAAACTGCTGGGTGAGAAACTTGTACCCAACATATTGAAAGCCATCGACAACGATGTGGACCATACCGTCTTCTCCTTCATCCCCAATACGGCAGAAGTCGCCTTCTACGGTATGTTGCAGGGATTGGACGACTACCTCAACGAGGAGAAGGTGCAGCAGATTGCCGCCTTGGGGCATAGTCCCAGCCACGACGAACTGGAGCATATCTTGTCGCGGCGCATACGGAGCGAGAAGGTAGCCATCAAGGACATCAAGCTGCGTACCTTCATTGCCGAAGGAAACAGCCGGAACGACCTTGCCGCCCATGTGTACGACATCACTTACGGAAGCCTTGTCCCGGGAGTGGATAATCTGGTCATCATCGACGACTCGATAGTGCGTGGAACCACCCTGAAGCAGAGCATCATCGGCATCCTTGACCGTCTGGAGCCAAAGAAGATAGTCATTGTAAGCTCTTCACCGCAGGTACGCTATCCCGACTACTACGGCATCGATATGGCTAAGATGAGTGAATTCATTGCCTTCAAGGCTGCTGTGGAACTGCTGAAGGAGCGTGAGATGCGCGATGTAATTGCCGCCGCCTACCGCAAGTCTAAGGAGCAGGTAGGCCTGCCCAAAGAACAGATGGTGAATTACGTGAAGGAGATTTATGCTCCTTTCACTGATGAGGAAATCTCTGCCAAGATGGTGGAGCTTCTTACTCCGAAAGGGACGAAAGCCAAAGTGCAGATTGTCTACCAGCCTCTCGAGGGGCTGCATGAGGCCTGCCCCAAGCATCCGGGTGACTGGTACTTCAGCGGCGATTATCCTACGCCGGGCGGTGTGAAGCTGCTGAATAAGGCATTTATTGATTATATAGAACAAGTTTATCAATTTTAATTGAATCAATGAGAAATGTAACTCTAATCCTCGACGACGGGAGCCGCTTCCACGGCAAGTCGTTCGGCTTTGAAAAACCGGTAGCGGGAGAGGTGGTCTTCAACACAGCCATGACGGGTTATCCCGAAAGCCTGACCGACCCTTCGTATGCCGGACAGCTGATGACGCTCACCTATCCGTTGGTGGGCAATTACGGTGTGCCGCCTTTTACTCTCGAACCGAATGGGCTTGCCACTTTTATGGAGAGCGAACATATCCATGCCGAAGCCATTATTGTAAGCGATTATAGTGAAAATTATAGCCATTGGAATGCGGTGGAAAGCCTCGGTGACTGGCTGAAACGCGAACAGATTCCGGGCATCACGGGCATCGATACCCGCGAACTGACAAAGGTGCTTCGCGAGCATGGGGTGATGATGGGACGTATCGCCTTTGATGATGAATCGGATGAAATGCCTGAGGCCTCTTATGCCGATGTGAATTATGTGGATAAAGTTAGCTGCAAGGAGGTTATCCGTTACAACGAAGGAACCGGTAAGAAGAAAGTGCTCCTTGTGGATTGCGGCGTCAAGCATAACATCATCCGCTGCCTGCTGAAACGTGACGTGGAAGTGATTCGCGTTCCCTGGGACTATGATTATACTGGGATGGAGTTCGACGGGTTGTTCATCTCCAACGGCCCTGGCGACCCCGATACCTGCGATGCTGCCGTGCAGCATATCCGCAAGACAATGCAGAACGAGAAACTGCCCATCTTCGGCATCTGTATGGGAAACCAGTTGCTTTCCAAAGCTGGGGGCGCCAAGATATACAAATTGAAATACGGCCACCGCAGCCATAACCAACCGGTGCGTATGGTGGGTACGGAACGTTGCTTCATCACCTCACAGAATCATGGGTATGCCGTAGACAACAACACGCTGACAGAAGACTGGGAACCGCTTTTCATCAATATGAACGATGGTTCTAATGAAGGAATCCGCCACAAACGCAATCCCTGGTTCTCCGCACAGTTTCATCCCGAAGCTGCCAGCGGGCCGACGGATACGGAGTTTCTTTTTGATGACTTTGTGAAGTTGCTTTAGTAAGAGAATTTTATCAAGAATGATTGCGTTCATAATCTCTTGATAATCAGTATGTAAAAGACGGTATAATGAGTCCCATACTGAATGTCATTCAGTCCCAGAGTGAATACCTTTCAGTCCTATACTGAATGCCATTCAATTAGTGACTGATTGTGTAAGGTAAGAGAAAGATAAGGTTTTATTACTACTATTACATTTTTAATAAACAGATATGCAAATGAAAGAAAACAATATAAAGAAAGTCCTGCTGCTCGGTTCCGGCGCACTGAAAATCGGTGAGGCAGGAGAATTTGACTACTCCGGTTCGCAGGCGCTCAAGGCATTGAAGGAGGAAGGCATCTACACGGTTCTCATCAATCCGAACATTGCCACGGTACAGACCTCGGAAGGAGTTGCCGACCAGATTTACTTCCTGCCCGTCACTCCTTACTTCGTGGAGAAGGTGATAGAGAAGGAGCGCCCGGACGGCATCATGCTTGCTTTTGGCGGACAGACGGCACTGAACTGCGGTGTCTCCCTCTATAAAGACAAGATTTTCGAGAAGTACGGCGTGACGGTTCTCGGCACTCCCGTGCAGGCCATCATTGACACGGAGGACCGTGAAATCTTTGTGCAGAAACTGAATGAGATTGATGTGAAGACCATCAAGAGCGAAGCCGTGGAGAATGCGGCGGATGCCCGTCGCGCAGCCCGGGAACTGGGATACCCGGTCATTGTCCGTGCCGCATATGCGCTTGGCGGACTGGGTTCGGGCTTCTGCGACAATGAAGAAGAGCTGAATGTGCTGGTGGAGAAAGCCTTCTCCTTCTCCCCACAGGTGCTGGTGGAGAAATCGCTGAAGGGATGGAAGGAAGTGGAATACGAGGTGGTGCGCGACCGCTTCGACAACTGCATCACGGTCTGCAACATGGAGAACTTCGACCCCCTGGGCATCCATACGGGTGAGTCCATCGTTATTGCCCCGTCACAGACGTTGAGCAATACGGACTATCATAAATTGCGTGAACTCGCTATCCGCATTATCCGTCACATCGGCATTGTGGGAGAGTGTAACGTGCAGTATGCCTACGACCCGATGAGCGAGGACTACCGGGTAATCGAGGTAAATGCACGCTTGAGCCGTTCGTCTGCACTTGCCTCTAAAGCAACGGGTTATCCGTTGGCATTTGTAGCGGCAAAACTCGGCTTGGGCTATGGCTTGTTCGACTTGAACAACTCTGTGACAAAGACCACAAGCGCTTTCTTCGAACCCGCCCTGGACTATGTGGTCTGCAAGATACCGCGTTGGGATTTGGGCAAGTTCCACGGGGTGGACAAAGAGCTGGGTTCGAGCATGAAGTCGGTAGGCGAGGTGATGGCTATCGGCCGTACTTTCGAGGAAGCCATCCAGAAGGGGCTTCGCATGATAGGCCAGGGCATGCACGGCTTCGTAGAGAACAAGGAACTGGTGATTGCCGATTTGGACAAGGCTCTGCGCGAACCTACCGACAAACGTATCTTTGTCATCTCCAAAGCCTTCCGTGCCGGGTATACGGTGGACCAGGTGCACGAATTGACCAAGATAGACCGTTGGTTCCTGGAGAAGTTGATGAACATCATGGATACCAGCAGGGAACTGCACTCTTTTATGGCTGATGGAGAGTTGCCAATGATTCCCGTGGACTTATTGCGTAAAGCCAAAGTACAAGGCTTCTCTGATTTCCAGATAGCCCGTGCCCTCGGCTTGGAACAAGCAATGGACGGCGAAGAAGCCATCCTTGCCGTCCGCAATTTCCGCAAGAGTGCAGGCATTCTGCCCGTAGTGAAGCAGATAGATACCCTTGCCGCCGAATATCCCGCACAGACCAACTATCTCTACCTAACGTATAGCGGCACGGCAAATGATGTCCGTTACCTCGGCGACCGCAAGTCCATCGTCGTATTGGGCTCCGGCGCCTACCGCATCGGTTCTTCCGTAGAGTTCGACTGGTGCGGCGTGCAGGCCCTGAACACCATTCGCCAGGAAGGCTACCGCAGTGTCATGATAAACTACAACCCCGAAACCGTGTCTACGGACTATGACATGTGCGACCGTCTTTACTTCGACGAGCTCACCTTCGAGCGCGTGATGGATATTCTCGAACTGGAGAATCCCCACGGGGTGATTGTCTCTACCGGTGGTCAGATACCGAATAACCTTGCCCTGCGCCTCGATGCGCAGAAGGTACCTATTCTCGGCACAAGCGCCAGGAGCATCGACAATGCCGAAGACCGTGACAAGTTCTCCGCCATGCTCGACCGCATTGGTGTAGACCAACCCGAATGGCGGGCGCTGACCTCCCTGGAGGACATCAACGCCTTTGTGGATAAGGTGGGCTTCCCGGTATTGGTCCGTCCTTCCTACGTATTGTCCGGCGCTGCGATGAACGTCTGTTCCAACCGGGAGGAGCTGGAACGCTTCCTGAAGCTGGCGGCGAATGTCAGCAAGAAACATCCCGTAGTGGTGAGCCAGTTCATTGAGCATGCCAAGGAGGTGGAGATGGATGCTGTGGCGCAAGATGGAGAGATTATCGCGTACGCCATCAGTGAGCATATCGAGTTTGCCGGAGTGCATTCCGGTGACGCCACTATCCAGTTCCCGCCACAAAAGTTGTATGTGGAGACGGTGCGCCGCATCAAGCGCATCAGCCGCGAGATTGCCCGTGAGCTGAACATCTCCGGTCCGTTCAATATCCAGTATCTGGCACGCGAGAACGACATCAAGGTGATTGAGTGCAACCTCCGTGCCAGCCGTTCGTTCCCGTTTGTCAGCAAGGTGCTGAAGATAAACCTTATTGAACTTGCCACGAAGGTGATGCTCGGCATTCCGGTACAGAAGCCGGACAAGAATCTGTTCGATTTGGATTACGTAGGCATCAAGGCGAGCCAGTTCTCCTTCAACCGTCTGCAGAAGGCCGACCCGGTACTGGGTGTGGATATGGCAAGCACGGGCGAGGTGGGTTGCATCGGCAGCGATACTTCCTGCGCCATTCTCAAGGCGATGCTCTCCGTGGGATATCGTATTCCAGAGAAAAATATCCTGCTTTCTACCGGTACTCCGAAGCAGAAAGTGGACATGCTTTCTGCCGCGCGTATGCTTCAGAAGAAGGGGTATAAGATATTTGCCACGGGTGGTTCCAGCAACTTCCTTACGGAGAACGGTGTGGAGAATACGCGCGTCTACTGGCCCAGCGAACCCGAACGCCAGCCGCAGGCACTCGACATGCTGCACCGCAAGGAGATAGACATGGTGGTCAATATTCCGAAGAACCTCACCGCAGGCGAGTTGGATAACGGCTACAAGATACGCCGTGCCGCCATCGACCTCAATATTCCGTTGATAACGAATGCCCGTCTGGCAAGTGCGTTCATCAATGCATTCTGCACGATGATGCCGGATGATTTGGCTATCAAGTCGTGGGCGGAGTACAAATGATGATTTAATTTGCTATCTTTGCTGAAAACTAAGTTCGATGGAAACAATTTTGACCCAATACTATCAATCTCCTTATGGCGAGTTGCTCCTCGGCTCTTTCGGCGATAAACTCTGCCTATGCGACTGGATGCTGAACGAGAAACGTAGAGTACCCGTTGATAAGCGTATACGGCAGGCGCTGCATGCCGATTATGAGGAAGGCACTTCGGAAGTGATTGCAAGGGCAATCATTCAGTTGGATGAGTATTTTGCCTGTAAGCGGACCATATTCGATGTTCCACTGCTTGCAGTCGGAACAGAATTCCAGCGGACGGTGTGGCAGGAGTTGCAGAACATCCCTTACGGAAAAACAGTGTCCTACGGCGAGCTTTCACGAAAGCTGGGCAATCCGAAAGCCGTACGCGCGGTGGCGGCTGCCAATGGGGCAAATGCCCTCTCCATACTCATCCCCTGCCATCGTGTGGTGGGCAGCAACCATACGCTGATAGGCTATGCCGGTGGACTGGCAGCCAAACAAGGGATGCTGGCATTGGAAGCGGACTCTTGCGACGGACCGTCAGGCTCCCGTATAGGACAGCTGTTTTGAGGTCAGGTTTGTTTCTGGTATTCCGCCGGTGTCATCCCCGTCATACGTTTGAAGAACTTCGAGAAGAACGACGGATTGGGAAAGTTCAGTTCGTCTGATATTTGAAACACCAGTAGATTACTGTGTTTCAGCAATACTTTGGCTTCGAGGATAACTGCTTGATTAATCCATTGCATCACGGTTTGTCCGCTTGTTTCACGTATCACCGAGCTCAGATAGTGCGGTGTCAGGCATAGTTTGTCGGCATAGAAGTTGACGCTGCGTTCGTGCTTGCTGTGTTGGTTCACCAAAGCGATGAAGCGGCGGAATAGCTCTTCCTGGCGTGAAAGGCGTGACGGAGTTGACTTGCATGTGTGCTCGTGGATATACTTAAGGTTATAGAGAAGTGAGACAATCAAGTGCTGTACAGCTCCGCGGCGGTAGGGCAAACAATGTAGTATATTCCACAATAAAGAGAAGAAGCTGCTGATGTGTGCCCATTCCTCGTTGTTGCATGAAAGGCGGATTCCGTTTCGTGTATAAGCTTCCGAAAGAATGGAATTCTGTAGTACGGGCAGAAAATTGGCAGTGGGCATGATGACTTGGAATTCGTAGTCGGGACTGACTTCCGATATTTCTATCAGCGAATTGTCAGGGATGATAATAATATCGTGGGCTGTAGCTTCATATTCGATAAGATTGATGGAGATTCGGCCCTTACCTTGCATGATGCGTACAATCCTTCCTTCTTTGGCACGATAAGGTTGCTGGGTGCGGAATAGCCTGAATCCCATTGCTTGAAAACTGATGACCATTCCCAAATCGTCGTTTATAAATCTGTATTCGGAATGTTCTATAAAATCCGGATTGTTGCGGATGTCCTCGAATGCGACGCTTATCGGTTTGTTCTTTTCCATATCTTTCCCTTTATGAATAATGTATATTTCCACCGCAAAGATAATAAAGTGTTCCTATTATTTGTCTTTTTCTACGAAATGTCGTACTATTAGAACATCTTTGCGCACAAATGGATTGTAAGGTTATAGGGTTATGCCTTTATCTTTGCATGTGTATAGAACAAAACCATGTAGAATAAACAAGAAACAGAATGGATATGAAACGAACCGTTTTCTTTTTTACCCTTTCTCTTGCTGCCATGCTGGCACATGCCCAGCTCACGTTGGAGGAGTGCCAGCGACGGGCGCAAGACAATTATCCGTTGGTCAGGCAATACGGACTGATAGAAAAGGCACGCGGGTACGACCTCTCCAATGCCGGAAAAGGTTACCTGCCCCAGTTCTCCCTATCCGGCAAGGCCACGTACCAGAGCGACATCACCCGGCTGCCGGTCGAAATCCCTAATCTCGACATCAAGACTGCTCCGAAAGACCAATACCAGGTGATGCTTGAAGTGCAGCAGACCCTCTGGGATGGTGGGGATATACGTTCCAGAAAACGGTTGACGCGTGCCGCCTCGGAAGTGGAACTGGAAAAACAGCATGTAGACATGTATGCCTTGACTGACCGGGTGAACCAGCTCTTTTTCGGCATCCTGCTGCTGGACGAACAGCTGAAACAGAACAGCCTCTTGCAAGAAGATTTGGGCAGAACCCACAAGCAGGTAGCCGACTACATAGCCAATGGCATCGCCACCCCGAGCGACCTGGATGCAGTCAGCGTAGAGCAACTGAATACCAGGCAGCACCGTGTGGAATTGGAGACCACCCGTCGTGCATACCTCAGCATGCTTGCTGCCTTTACGGACAAGGATCTCTCTTCCGAAACGGTTTTATTGAAACCGGCTGCCGAAGAAAACATAGACCGGCAGATGAACAACCGCCCCGAACTTCGTTGGTACGATGCGCAGGGAGAGCAACTCCGCCAGCAGGAGGCAGCTTTGAACACCCGGTTGATGCCGCGTTTCGGCCTTTTTGTACAAGGGGCATACGGCAATCCAGGGTTGAATATGCTGAAGGATGAATTCAACGCCTATTACATGGCGGGGGTGCGCATGTCCTGGAATTTCGGCAGTCTGTATACACTGAAGAACGACCGCCGCAGGATAGACAATACCCGCCAACAGATAGAGACCGGCCGGGATGTGTTCCTTTTCAACATTCGCCTGCAGGCTACGCAGCAGGATGCGGGCATTGTATCCATGCGCCGCCAGATGGCGGATGATGACGAGATTATCCGTCTGCGTGGGAATATCCGCCGTGCAGCCGAGGCCAAGGTGCAGAACGGGACAATGACCGTGACCGATATGCTGCGGGAGATTACCAACGAAAGTATGGCACGACAGACCAAGGCATTGCATGAGGTGCAGTTGCTGATGAACATCTGGCAGCTGAAATATACGCTGAACAATTAATGACTATAATCCGTAATTTATAACTTGAAATAGTATGAAATCATTGAAATTATTTCCTTTTTTATTTCTCCTTGCCGCCTGCACCGGCGGTGCTCCGAAATATGATGCGACGGGAACGTTCGAGGCTACCGAAGTCATCGTTTCTGCCGAGGCGTCTGGAAAACTGCTGAGTTTCGACATCGAGGAAGGCACGACACTGAAAGACGGGCAGGAGGTGGGCATTATAGATACCGTCCAACTCTATCTGAAGAAACTCCAGTTGGAGGCCAGTGTCAAGTCCGTGGAAGGCCAGCGGCCCGATATCCTGAAACAAGTAGCCGCCACTCAGGAACAGATTGTGCAGGCACGGCGCGAACGCGATCGTGTGTCCAACCTGCTCCGTGTGGGTGCCGCCAACCAGAAGCAACTGGATGATGCCGAGTCCCTTCTCGAAGTCCTCCGCAAGCAGCTCGACGCACAGAACTCCACCCTGCGCAACAGTGACCGGAGCCTGACGTGGCAAAGTTCCTCTGTCGGCATCCAGGTGGCGCAGATAGAAGACCAGTTGCGCAAATGCCACATCACCTCTCCGCTGACGGGAACCGTCCTTGTCCAATATGCCGAAGCCGGAGAACTGGCTGCTCCCGGCACCCCTCTTTTCAAAGTGGCGGATATGGAGCAGATTTACCTCCGTGCCTACATCACCTCCGAGCAGCTTGCCGAAATCAAGCAGGGGCAGCAAGTGAAGGTTTATGCGGATTATGGAAAGGAAGTGCGGAAAGAATACCCCGGCATCGTCACCTGGATTTCCGATACGTCCGAATTCACTCCAAAAACTATCCTGACGAAAGACGAGCGCGCCAATCTGGTCTATGCCGTAAAGATTGCCGTGAAGAATGACGGGATGCTGAAAATAGGAATGTATGGAGGCTGTAACTTTAACTAATATCTCCAAGCGTTACGGCAGCGTGGAAGCCCTGCGGGGTGTCTCTCTGTCAGTGGCTCCCGGTGAGCTTTTCGGCATCATCGGGCCGGACGGTGCGGGCAAGACATCGCTTTTCCGCATCCTCACCACTTTGCTGCTTGCCGACGGAGGCTCGGCTTCGGTCTGCGGTCTGGATGTGGTGAAGGACTACAAAGCCATCCGCAGGCGGGTGGGGTATATGCCCGGACGCTTCTCCCTCTATCCGGACTTGACGGTGGAGGAGAATCTCAATTTCTTCGCCACCGTCTTCCACACCACCATCGAGGAGAATTATGATTTGGTGCGCGACATTTACCGGCAGATAGAACCTTTCCGCAAGCGCCGCGCCGGAGCGTTGTCCGGCGGCATGAAGCAGAAACTCGCCCTTAGCTGTGCCCTTATCCATAAACCGGATGTCCTCTTTCTGGACGAACCCACTACGGGCGTCGACCCCGTGTCCCGCAAGGAATTCTGGGGAATGCTTCGCCGACTGAAGGAGCAGGGTATCACCATCATTGCTTCCACCCCCATCATCGACGAAGCGCGCCAATGCGACCGCATCGCCTTCATCAACGAAGGAGAGATAAAAGGCATCGATACCCCCGACCGTATCCTGACACGCTTTGCGGGCATCCTCTGCCCTCCGGGCTTGCAGCACGAACGGGTGGAAAACCACGAAAACAAGGTGATTGAAGTGGAAGGGTTGACCAAGCGGTTCGGTAATTTCACCGCTGTAGACCACATCTCCTTCCAAGTCCATCGGGGCGAGATTTTCGGTTTCCTGGGAGCCAACGGGGCAGGCAAGACCACCGCCATGCGCATGCTTACGGGACTTAGCCGCCCCACCGGCGGCAAGGCATGTGTGGCAGGTTTCGATGTGGCTTCCCAACCCGAAGAAGTGAAGAAGAACATCGGCTACATGAGCCAGAAATTTTCCCTTTACGAAGACCTCAAGGTGTGGGAGAATATCCGCCTCTTTGCCGGTATCTACGGCATCCCCGAAGCGGAGATTGCCCCCAAGACGGATGAGCTGCTCCTCCACCTCGGGCTGGAAAAGGAACGGGATACACTGGTGAAAAGCCTTCCGCTGGGCTGGAAGCAGAAGCTGGCCTTCTCCGTCTCCATCTTCCACCGTCCCAAGATTGTCTTTCTGGATGAGCCTACGGGTGGGGTGGACCCTGCCACGCGCCGCCAGTTCTGGGAGCTGATTTACCAGGCTGCCGACGAGGGCATCACCGTCTTTGTCACCACCCACTTTATGGACGAGGCGGAGTATTGCGACCGCATCTCCATCATGGTAGACGGCGTCATCCGTGCACTCGACACTCCCGGGGAGCTGAAACGGCAGTTCAATGCCACTACGATGGACGATGTATTCCAACAACTGGCTCGTCAAGCTGTGCGAACCGCCGACTGAAAATCCGTGAAATCCGCATTATCCGAGCCTAAATATAAATATAGACAATGAAACAATTCATATCTTTCATCCGAAAAGAGTTCTTCCATATCTTCCGCGACCGGCGCACGATGCTGATTCTGCTGGGCATGCCCATCGTGCAGATAATCCTTTTCGGTTTTGCCATCACCACCGAGGTGAAGAACGTGCGTGTGGCGGTGCTCGACCCGTCGAATGACGTAGTTACCCGCCGTATCATCGACCGCATGGATGCAAGCGAATACTTCACCGTCATCCGCCGCCTGCATTCTCCCGCCGATATGGAGGCTTCTTTCGGAAGAGGGGAGATTGACATGGCGCTTGTTTTCAGCGAGCATTTCTCGGACAAGCTTTATACCGGCGAGGCGCGCGTGCAGCTTGTCTCCGACGCCACAGACCCCAATATGGCGACTATGCAGGCAGGCTATGCCGCAAACATCATCTCCTCTGCCGGGCAGGAGATGCTTCCGCCGGGAGTGCATGCCGCTGCCATTGTACCCCAGCTCAAGCTGCTGTACAATCCGCAGATGAAGAGTGCCTACAACTTCGTGCCGGGTGTCATGGGGCTTATTCTGATGCTGATTTGCGCCATGATGACCTCCATCTCCATTGTGCGCGAGAAGGAGAAGGGGACGATGGAGGTCCTGCTGGTTTCTCCCGTCAAACCGCTTTTCATCATTCTGGCAAAGGCGGTGCCCTATTTTGTGCTGTCGTTTGTCAACTTGACCACCATTCTTCTGCTTTCGGTCTATGTGCTCAATGTTCCCGTGGCGGGCAGCTTGTTCTGGCTGGTGGTGGTGTCGCTGCTATTCATCTTTGTCTCCCTGGCGCTGGGGCTGCTGATTTCCACGGTCACCCGGACGCAGGTTGCCGCCATGCTGGTGTCCGGACTGATGCTGATGATGCCCACCATGTTGCTTTCGGGCATGATATTCCCCATTGAGAGTATGCCCGTTATCCTGCAGGCCATTTCAGCTGTGCTTCCTGCACGCTGGTATATCCAGGCGGTGCGTAAGCTGATGATTGAGGGAGTGGATGTTTCGCTTGTGCTGATGGAGGTCGGCATACTTGCCACGATGGCGGTATTGCTGATAACGGTGAGTTTCAAGAAATTCAAGCATCGGCTTGAGTAAAGAGCGGATATGAATTTTATATTAATTATTCAGGCAGAAGAACATAAGGACAAAAGGATACGGGAAATCTGTTCTTTTGTTCTTATGTCTAAAATCTTTAAAATATCGTCTTATGATAAAGTTTCTCATTGAAAAGGAATTCAAGCAGTTGTTCCGCAACTCCTTCCTGCCCAAGCTGATTTTCATTTTCCCGTGCATGATTATGATACTGATGCCCTGGGCCGCCAATCTGGAGATAAAGAACATCAATCTGAATATAGTGGACAATGACCACAGCGTCTTGTCTCGCCGTCTGGTAGATAAAATCGGTGCATCCACTTATTTCTGCCTGACAGCGCTTCCCGATACATACGATGAGGCTTTGCTGGCCATTGAAGCAGGTTCGGCAGATGTCGTGCTGGAGATTCCCCGTGATTTCGAAAAGGATTGGGTGAAGGGAGAGGCGCCTCGTCTGCTGGTGGCGGCCAATGCCGTGAACGGCACGAAGGGCAGTCTGGGAGGATCCTACTTGTCTTCCATCATCAGTGACTATACCCGTGAACTGGGTTCGGAGTCGTCTTCGCAAGGGCTTGCCGGGAAGCCGCTTCCCCGGGTGGACATCACTACGCAGAATCTTTACAACCCCACGCTGAACTACAAGCTTTTCATGATTCCTGCCCTCATGGTAATGCTGCTGACGCTGATTTGCGGTTTTCTCCCTGCCCTCAATGTGGTGGGCGAGAAGGAGGCGGGCACCATCGAGCAGATAAATGTCACCCCCGTCGGCAAGTTCACTTTCATTGCCGCCAAGCTGATACCTTACTGGCTGATAGGTTTTGTGGTGCTGACCATCTGTTTCGTTCTGGCATGGGTACTTTACGGCATTCTGCCGGCGGGACATTTCCTCACTATCTACGGCATGGCGCTGTTTTTTCTACCGGTGGTGTCGGGGTTCGGGCTGGTCATATCCAATCATTCGACCACGTTGCAGCAGGCCATGTTTGTCATGTGGTTCTTCATGCTTATCCTTATTCTGATGAGTGGTCTTTTCACCCCTATCCACAGTATGCCTGAGTGGGCGCAATGGATTACGCGCATCAATCCGCTACGCTATTTTGTGGAGGTGATGCGTACCATCTATCTCCGTGGTGGCGGATTTGCCGAACTGCTTCCGCAACTGGGAGCCGTGTTGGTCTTTGCATTGGTCTTCAATCTGTGGGCGGTAAAAAGTTATAAGAAAAGTAGTTAACTGATTTTTCTTTATTATTATCCTATTTGGCTCTCTTTTTTGAAGAAGGGCTACACCATTTGCCTTGGATAGCTACACCCTTTTGTGTTTAAGGCTACACCATGAGGAGGAAAAGGTGTAGCCCTTTTATTATGGATAATAAAAGCTGTTTTTTGTGCGGAAAAAAAGGTGCAAGTAGTGATATGTATCTAATGATAAAGACAACTGTTATACTTGTCAATTAATTGATAGAGTTTATATGATATCTATCAGTTCCCTTATTGGAAAAAACTCTTATCTTTGTACGCGAATAAATAAATATCTTATACCAAAATGAATACACGAACTACTTATCTTGCCTCGAAACCGCATTATGAGATTCTTGACGGACTTCGTGGCGTGGCGGCTGTCATGGTTATTATCTTCCATCTTTTTGAAGCACATGCAGGTGGCAGCCATCTTACTCAAATTATCAATCATGGTTATCTGGCAGTGGATTTCTTCTTCATGCTTTCCGGTTTTGTTATCGGCTATGCTTATGATGACCGTTGGAACCGGATGACCGTGGGCACTTTCTTCAAACGCCGTATCATCCGCCTGCATCCTATGGTGATTATGGGAAGCATTGTGGGCGCTGCCTTTTTCTATTTTCAGGAGTCGCCTTGTTTTCCACCTATCGAGAATACGTCCATCGGAACAATGCTGCTGGTGATGTTGCTGGGCTGTACCTTGCTTCCTCTTCCGCTGAAGTTCGACATTCGCGGCTGGACGGAAATGCATCCGTTGAATGGCCCGGCATGGTCGCTCTATTATGAATATATCGGTAATATCCTGTATGCGTTGTTTGTACGCAAGTTCAATAAGGTGGCCCTGTCGGTGCTGGTATTTGTGGCAGGGTGTTTTACGGTGTACCGTTGTCTGACTGCTCCTGCCGGCGATATTGTGGGTGGTTGGGCCTTGAACTGGGAACAGCAGTATGTGGGTATGGTCCGGCTGATGTATCCGTTCTTCGGCGGATTGCTTCTGTCACGCCTCGGCTGGCTGATACGGCTTGAAAAGCGTGCTTTCTGGTGGTGCAGCCTGCTGATTGTGGTGGTTCTTTCCATTCCCCGTATCGGAGGTGAGGATGGTTACTGGATGAACGGGCTTTACGAGGCTTTCTGTATTATCTGCATCTTCCCGGTCATTGTTTCGATGGGAGCGGGCGGCAAGGTGACCGGTAAGCGCTCTACTGCCGTATGCAAGTTCCTGGGAGATATTTCCTATCCGATTTATATCACCCATTATCCGCTGGTATATACTTATACGGCTTGGGTATGCAACAATAACGCTACAATGGCGGAAGGTATCCCTTATATGATACTTACTTTCGTGGGAGCCGTTGTCCTTGCTTATGCTTGTTTGAAACTGTACGACGAACCGGTGCGCAAGTGGCTGACAGACCGTTTTCTGAAAGGGAAGAAGAAATAGTTCCGTATGGCTATGGATATAAAAAATCTCCCGTTGCATTATCTTGTGCAGCGGGAGATTTTCTTTTTAATGGTCGGGCGTTATTTTACGTCGATGAATTTCTTGGCCTTTTCTTTTTCTGCTTCTGTAAACTTAGGCAATGTAATGTTCAACACGCCGTTTTCTACATGGGCGCCAATCTTTTCCTTATCGACATCGTCCGGAAGAATCATGGTTTGCTGGAACTTGGTGTATGAGAATTCGCGGCGCAAGTAGCGGCCTTCCTTCTTTTCGTCCTTGTTGTTCTCTTCCTTGCTTTCTGTTTTCTTTTCCATGCTGATGACCAGATTGTTTTCTTCATCGATGTGAACGTTGAAGTCTTCTTTTGTCATACCGGGAGCAGCCAATTCAACTTTGTACTCTTTTGCTGTTTCGAATACGTTGATGGCAGGGGCGGTGGCATTTGCTTTTACCATCCAATCATTGTCAAAGAAATCATTAAAAATACTCGGTAACCAATTTTGGTTTCTTCTTACAGGCATCATAGTTATAGTCTCCTATTGTTTAAGTTAAACATGCTGTTTAGTTTTGAACTCCGGTTCTTTGTCTTCGGGTGTCTGCCTTTTGGGTTTTCACCATCCGTTTCTTGAACCGTCGTTCGCTAACAATATTGCAAACCTTATGCCAACCAGTTTTCACTGACTTTATTGACTATTTGTCATTGAAAAACTGACTTATTTGCTTGTTTAATGCCATTTTGCTATCTTATTTATTAAAAATTGATAGATTTTCAGACTAATTTAAAACGCATTCTCCAACGCTTGGCTTCTTCGTCCCAATCGTGACTGATGATTTTGAAGGTTCCGATTTCTGATGTATTCTCCACATGTACTCCGATGCAGAGGCATTCGTCGTAATCGCCTACTTTCACGACACGTACCGTTTCCGAAGCACCATCGGGCAGGCGTTCCAAGTCGAAACGTCCTTGCGCTTCCTCTTGCGTAATGAATTCTGTTGTGACGGGCAGCTGTCGGGCGATTACCTCGTTTACGGCCTCTTCCAGCTTCTTTATTTCTTCTTCTGTGGGGCAGGCGGCAAGGAGATAGTCCAGCTTGCTCTTCTTCCGTTCTATGTGTGCTGATATGGAGCGGCCGCAACCGAATAACCTTATCATGGTCTGGTTGATGATGTGCTCCGTGGTGTGCATAGGAGGGTACTCCTGCTTGTTGTGGTCATTGAGATGAGGTTGTTGTTCCATGTATAATTTCAATAGTTGATATATATTTGATATTTTATCGTTTGAGGTTGGCCAGCACTTCTTCTTTCAGGATGCTGTATATATGTATATCTGTATATTCTCCAGAAGCCAGCAGTTCTCCGCAACGTTCTGTTCCCTCATGGACGAAACCGAGGCGAACCGGTACGGCGTTACTGGCTGCATTGCCCACGGCACAGCGAATTTGTATCCGCTTTATCTCTTTTTCTTGTACGGCCCACAGACACAGCTTGCGGACACTTTCAGTAATGATGCCCCGATGCTGGTATTCCGGCAGTAGCCAATAGCCGAGTTCTGTACGGTGGTTGTCGAAATCGGAGAAATGGAAACCTATCAGTCCGCAGATTTCATGTTGTTGGTTCCAAATACCGAATATTGGCTCATTTCGTTCGGCAGGAGTAGATAATACCTGACGTAAAAAAGCTTCTTCATCAGCTATTGTGCGCATATTATCCACAAATGGCAGCCATGTTCTTAAGTAGTCCCGGTGTGTGTCGATGGCATGGTAGATGGCTGCGGCATCTTCTATTCTGATTTCCTGCAGATAAATGTCCGGAAGGATGGGGAAGGAAATGGGAGAGGGGAGGATATGTACGTCTCCTGATTGGGACAGCTGTATCCTTTCCTTGATTTTTCCCCAGGCATGTGTATCGAACAGACAGCTTTCGCGCATGGTGTGATACATTTCCTTGAATCGGGACATGGGGATAGTGAAGCTCAATAAGTCCGCTTCGAAGTATGGGCGGACGGAGGGGTCGAAGAATCCCAGGAAAGTACGTTTCCCTTGTTTCCGGTTTTCAATGATGGTTTGGGTAATGACGGAACAGCAGCCGGAGCCGAATGGGGCTGCTACGGCATCCGATGCATTGTTGTCGAAGAAGGTCCATGTCGCCAGTCCGGATAGAATGTCGGGAGTTGGCAGGAACAGCAGTCCTTCCACTTCATCAAAGGAAGGTATCTTGTCTATGCGGGCAAAATGCAGATAGGCTTTGTCAGTTCTGGAAATCTGTAGCTCATTGACAAAATCTACCACCATTTCGGGAGTCTTCTTGTATTTCTCTTTCAAAGAGACAAACCCCGGGACGCGCTCGGGCATTTCAGTAAATCCGGTATAGAACTTGCCTCCTCCGCAGGTAATTGTTTTGTTGCTGAGACTGACGATTTTGCCGTCTCTGACTTGTTTCATGCATTTGAAGAGACAACCGGTTACTTTCTCTGTAGATGCCCCCATTCGGTCTGAATACCAAAAGGCGATGGGGAGTTCGGCGTGTTGGCCGAAAGCTTCCTGATAATTGGCAATAAATGTGTGTATATCCATGATGCTCGGATGATATTTATGATATGGTCTTTCTTTGGATTTTCCGTAAAGGTAATTCAATATTTTGATTCTTTTGCTTGCAGTATGCCTTTTTATCACTCTGCTTTCGAGCTTTTAATGATAGTAGAATAGGTTTTTATGGTATTTTAATTACTTTTGCATGAGGATTCTCAAAAAGTATTGCCTTTAACTAATCGGAAAGCCGGATGAAAAATATAATCATATTCTTGTGTCTTTGTACCATCTGTATGTGCCGCCTTCATGCTGCAGACAGCAGCCGGGCGGATTCTTTGCTGCTGAAACTGGACCAGGCGATAAAGGAGCGTCCCATATACATGGAGCAGAAAGAGCTGAAACTGGTGGAACTGAAAAGACAGTTGCATCGGCAGATACCGGATGAAGAACGTTTTGCCATTCTTGGCACATTGCTGGATGAGTACCGTTCGTTCAATACGGATTCTGCATTGCACATGGCCGAGGAAAGGGAACAGATAGCCATACGTCTTGGAAACCGGGAATACATAGACAATGCCCGCATGAATAAAGCAGATGTTTTGGGAATGACCGGTATGTATAAGGAAGTTATGGATTTGATGCGGAATATCCATATAGACCGGTTACCGGTGGATATCCATCCATATTATTACCATATCTACCGTACGGTCTATGGCCTTATGGCCGATTATGCCGTGACGGCATATGAAAAGAAGCTTTATACGGAGCTTACGGACAAATATCGTGATTCGTTGCTGTTGGTCAATAAAGATAATCTTCTGATACATACCTTGATTCAGTCCGACCAGTATAATGTACGCAATGAATATGACAAGGCCATCCGTTTGCTGACGGATTATCTGGCGCTGCAGAAGGACTATGAACACGACGTTGCGATTTGTGCCTATACTTTATCAGAGTCTTACCGGCTGAAAGGGGACAAAGAGAAGGAAAAGGAATACCTGATTGTTTCTGCTATGGCGGATATGAAAACCGCTGTCCGTGAATATATCTCTTTACGCAAGCTCGCCGTACTGCTTTACCAGGAAGGAGACATCGAGCGTGCCTATTCTTATGTAAAGATATGTATGGAAGATGCAGCCGCCTGCAATGCCCGGTTGCGCAAGCTGGAGATTCTGGAAATCTTTCCTATCATTAATGATGCTTACCAGCAAAAGACGGAGAAGCAGCAGGAGCAGATGAAATGGGCACTGGTATCTATCAGCCTGCTTTCACTTTTTCTGTTGCTTGCCATATTTTATGTATACAAGCAGATGAAGAAAGTGGCTGCCGCCCGCAGGGAAGTGATTGACGCCAACAAACGGTTGAAGGAGCTGAATGATGAGCTTCACCTTTCCAATGCACAACTCAAGGAGGCCAACCACAGCATTGCCGAAAACTCCTATCTGAAGGAGGAGTATATCGGCCGTTATATGGACCAGTGCTCGGTCTATTTGGAAAAGATGGACAATTACCGCCGGTCGCTGGGAAAGATTGCCGCTACCGGAAATGTGGAGGAACTCTACAAGAACATCAAGTCTTCTAAATTCATAGAGGGGGAATTAAAGGAATTCTATACCAACTTTGATAATACCTTCCTGCAGCTGTTTCCTACTTTTGTAGAAGACTTCAATGCCCTGCTTGCCGATGATGAGCAAATATCCTTGAAAGCCGGCGAACGGATGAATACAGAGTTGCGCATCTTTGCATTGATACGTTTGGGTATTACTGACAGCGTGAAGATAGCCCAATTCCTTCGATATTCTGTTACCACCATTTATAACTATCGTACGAAGGTTCGCAACAAGGCTGCCGGTGACCGCGACTTGTTGGAACAGGAAGTGATGACAATTGGCAAGTCGAAGAACTGAGAATAGGGGTTTTGAAGCTTGGAAGTGTCTCTTTTACGCTTATATTTTCACTACTTTTTTAGTTGGGTAATAATTTTATATATTATTGGTATATAGTGGTTTAAGTATTTTTGAATGATGTAAACCACTACTTTTTTACTCTTTCCTCCACTATTGGCTTCTCTTATCTGATACATTTGCATTGTCCCTCTTCGGAAAGAGTGACACATGTGATTTATGTTTTTATTATTAACTTTAAATTCTTATATTATGCAAAAGTACAAAATGCCAATCAGCAGGCTACGGATGATGGTTTGTCTGATAGGAATGTTACTTCCGATGTGCATGTTCGCACAGCAAATTACAGTACAAGGTGTAGTGAAAGACCAGACCGGTGAAACGGTTATTGGCGCCAGTGTAATGGAAAAAGGAACCACAAATGGGACAATAACCGGTATTGACGGTGATTTCTCTTTGAACATGTCTCCGAACGGTACTCTTGTCGTTTCATTTGTAGGCTATAAGACTCAAGAGGTGCAGGTGAAGGGACAGAAACAGCTTCAGGTAGTTTTGTCTGAAGATGCCGAAATGCTGGATGAAGTGGTGGTGATAGGGTATGGCACCATGAAGAAAAGCGACCTTACAGGAGCAGTGTCCTCCATCGGTAACAAGGATATCAAGGATTCCCCCGTATCCAATTTGGGACAAGCCATCCAGGGAAAAATCTCAGGTGTGCAGATTGTAGATGCCGGTAAACCGGGAGACAATGTATCCATCAAGATTCGTGGTTTGGGTTCTATCAACAACTGCGACCCGCTGGTCGTGATTGACGGAGTGCCTACCGACTTGGGCTTGTCTTCCTTAAATATGGCCGATGTGGAACGTTTGGATGTATTGAAGGATGCTTCGGCCACAGCCATCTACGGTTCCCGGGGAGCTAATGGAGTTGTGATGATTACCACCAAACGCGGTACGGAAGGAAAAGGAAAACTTGCTGTATCTGCCAATTACTCTTTCCAGAATGCTACGAACGTACCTTCTTTATTGAACGCGGCGCAGTATGCCGAGTTGAGTAATGACATGATGGTGAACAGTGGACGCAATCCTAATCCGGAATGGGCCAATCCTTCTGAATTGGGTGCAGGTACCGACTGGATGGATGAATTGCTCCGTACGGGTGTGATGCAGAACTATACGGTAAGTTATTCCGGCGGTAACGAGAAATCCCATTATTATGTGTCCGGTGGTTTTCTGGATCAGTCCGGTATCGTGAAGAGTGTGAATTACCGTCGCTTCACATTCCAGTCCAACAGTGATGCGCAAGTCTTGAAATGGTTGAAGTTCTCCAATAACATTACGTTCAGTGCCGATACGAAGAAGTCGGGCAGCTATAATATAGGTGATGCGCTGAAAGCGCTCCCCATTTATCCGGTGAAGAATGAAGATGGCAGTTGGAGTGGCCCTGATGGTAACTCGGAATGGTATGGCAGCACGCGCAACCCCATTGGACCGACGGAACTGAACAAGAGTCAGACTGATGGATATAACTTCCTGGCCAACTTGACGGCAGAACTTACTTTTACCAAATGGCTTAAGTTTAAAAGTACTTTCGGCTACGATGCCAAATTCTGGTTCATAGACAACTTTACCCCCAAGTATAACTGGAAACCCACTCCCACAGAGGAGACTTCACGTTATAAGAGCGATAACAAGTCGTTCACTTATTTGTGGGACAACTATTTCCTATTCGACCATACTTTTGCAGAAAAACATCGTGTGGGATTGATGGCCGGTATGTCTGCCCAATGGAACACCAACGACTACCTGAATGCGCAGAAGAATGTGTTTATGTTCGACAATGTGCACGAAATGGATAATGGCGAGGAAATGTATGCCATCGGTGGAAACGAGACAGAGTGGGCATTGCTCTCTTACATGGCACGTGTCAACTACTCTTACGAAGACCGCTATTTGCTGACTGCAACCATTCGTCGTGACGGTTCCAGCCGTTTCGGTAAGAAACATCGCTGGGGTACTTTCCCTTCCGTATCTGTGGCATGGCGTGCCTCTCAGGAAAAGTGGTTTCCAAAAAACGACTATATCAATGACCTGAAAGTGCGTGCGGGATACGGTGTGACCGGTAGCCAGGCAAGTGTTGGAAACTACAGCTATCTGGCATCCTACAATACCAGTGTATATCCTTTCGGCATTTCGAGCGGCAATCAGACAGCGCTGGTTTCTTCTACTCTCGCCAACCCGTATATCCATTGGGAAGAGGTGGCACAAACCAACATCGGTTTTGATGCCTCACTGTTCAATTCACGCGTTATGTTCTCGTTCGATGCTTATCTGAAGGAGACGAGAGACATGCTGGTAAAGGCGTCTATCCCCATCACATCGGGATTTGAAGATACTACAACCACGTATACCAATGCCGGAAAAGTACGTAATCAAGGTATTGAAATGAGTCTGCATACCATCAATCTTACCGGTGAACTGGGATGGGAAACGAACCTGACCGCCACTTACAATAAGAATAAAATTAAGGATTTGAACAGCGACGTTCCTTATTACATTAACCAAATCAATAACTCCTATGTAACGATGCTGGCAAAGGACTATCCCATTAATGTCTTCTACGGCTATGTTACGGACGGAATCTTCCAGAACCAGTCTGAAGTGAATACACATGCCGTGCAGCCGGGAGCTGAGCCGGGTGATATCCGTTTCAGGGATTTGAACAACGATGGTGTCATCAATGATAGTGACCGTACCGTCATCGGTAACCCGAACCCAAGTTGGCTGTTCTCCATGAACAATAGCCTTTCCTATAAGGGTTTCGAACTTTCTGTTTTCTTACAAGGTATAGCCGGAAATAAGATATACAATGCCAACAATATCGACAATACCGGTATGGCAGCTGCCTATAACCAGACTACCGACGTACTGAAGCGTTGGCAAGGAGAGGGGACCAGCAATTCGATGCCGCGTGCCGTGTTCGGCGACCCCAATCAGAATACACGCGTGTCAGACCGCTTTGTGGAGAATGGTTCTTATCTGCGTTTGAAGAATATCACACTCTCATACACTTTCCCGAAGCAGTGGTTACAGAAAGCCCAGATTGAAAATGCACGCCTTTCCCTATCTTGTGAGAATGTGGCTACCATCACCGGATATTCCGGTTTCGACCCTGAAGTGGGTATTAACGGAATAGACCAGAACCGTTACCCCATTTCCCGTACGTTCAGCTTAGGATTAAACTTTAACTTTTAATGATTGACTCGGATATGAAAAAGATAACAAATTTACTATATATGCTGGCAGTATTGCTGCTGGCTTCCTGCAGCGACTTTCTGGACAAGTCTCCTAAAAATACGGTTGACCCGGAAACGACGGTGACCGATGATGTGGCCATTGCTCTGACCAATGCCTGCTATCGCACCCTTCAGTCTTCCAATATGTACAACCAGCGTATCTGGACACTGGATATTGTGGCGGGTAACAGTTTGGTGGGTGCCGGTGGCGGTACCGACGGCCTTGAAACGATACAAGCTTCTAACTTCATAACGCAGAGCGACAATGGCATGGCATTGTACATGTGGCGTTCTCCCTGGGTGGGGATAGGACAATGCAACATTGTGTTGAATAGTCTTCTGGAGGCTGAAGCTGTGTCAGAGAGAATCAAGAACCGCTGTCTGGGAGAGGCTTATTTTCTCCGTGCACATTATTACTATGTATTGGTACGTCTGTACGGTGGTGTTCCACTGCGTTTGGCTCCTTATAATCCGGGAGAACCGACAGACATTGCACGCGCTACAGTCGAAGAGACTTATGCCCAGATAATTTCCGATTGTAAGAATGCGGTTGACCTGCTTCCTGCCAAGTCTTCTTACGACGACGAGAACGTGGGACGTGCCTGCAAAGATGCAGCTTTGGCCATGTTGGCAGATATTTATCTGACGCTGGCTCCTAATCATACGGAATATTATCAGGAGGTGTCTGATTTGTGTGATGAGATAACAAATTTGGGGTATGACCTTTCTTCCTGCAAGTATGAGGATAATTTCGATGCATTGGTCAATAACGGGCCGGAATCTTTGTTCGAGGTCCAGTATTCGGGCAATACGGAATATGATTTTTGGGGAAACAATCCGCAGTCTTCCTGGCTTTCTACTTTCATGGGTCCCCGTAATTCGGACTTTGTTGCCGGCAGTTATGGCTGGAACCAGCCTACAAAAGAATTTGTGGGTCAATATGAGAGCGGTGACAAACGTAAGGATTTGACCGTGCTTTATGCCGGATGTCCGGATTTTGACGGTAAGGCTTACAAAAGCTCTTATTCCAATACGGGATACAATGTACGCAAGTTTCTGGTGTCGAAAACGGTTTCTCCGGAATACAATACCAATCCTGCCAACTTCGTGATTTATCGTTATGCGGACGTCCTGCTGAAGAAGGCCGAAGCTTTGAATGAAATGGGACGCCCTGACCAGGCTGCCGTGCCTTTGAATATTGTACGTAAGCGTGCCGGACTGCCGGAGGTTTCGGGCTTGTCACAGGAAACCATGCGTGAAAAGATTATCCATGAGCGCCGCATGGAACTAGCTTTCGAAGGGCATCGCTGGTTCGACATGATTCGTGTCAACAATGGAGAGTATGCCATTAAATTCCTGCATTCCATTGGAAAGAGCAACGTGAACAAGAACCGCTTGCTGTTCCCTATTCCGCAGACGGAGATGGATGCTAATACCTTAATGGTGCAGAACCCGGGTTATTAATTAATTTAATCAGAAGAATATGAAGAAATATATTTCACACCTTGTATTTGCCTTACTGGGCTGTGCAGCCTTATCTGCTTGTGTAGATGATGATTACATGGAATTGGATAAAGGACAGAATGAACTTGTACTGACGGCCAGCAAGACGGAAGTTGTTTTGAATGAGCAGGCACATGCCGATGATGCCCTGGAGCTTTCCTGGACTACGGGAACCAATTATGGGACGGGTAATAAAATTTCCTATACGCTGGAATTGACCAAGACCGGCAGTGATTTTGCAGATTCTTATGTAGCTGTGGAGAATGCCGTACAAGAATACTCATGGAAAAAGAGCGTGGAGGAATTGAATGACATCCTACGCAACCATTTTGGGGCAACTGCCGGGGAGAACATTTCGTTGGAAGCGCGCTTGACAGCTACTGTAACAGAACGGGACGAAAAACAGGTGTCTACCACTGCTTTCAGTGTTACAGCCTATAAACCGCTCACATCCACCCTTTATCTGATAGGTAGTGCCACTCCGGGCGGCTGGAGTGCCGATGATGCGACAGAGATGACCCGCAAGGACAATGGTATCTTTACATGGACGGGCCGGCTTGTGGCCGGTGAGTTTAAGTTCATCACGACCTTAGGCTCATTCCTGCCCTCTTACAACAAAGGAACAGATGGATTGCTGGTTCTTCGTAGCAGTGATGACCAGCCGGATGAACCTTTTGTTGTCGAAGAAGACCATAATTACATCGTCGAAGCCAATCTGTTTACCGGTGTTCTTACATTGACCCAGACAGAGACGTTGGCACCTGCCTACGACCAGCTTTATTTTGTGGGTAACGCTACGGATTGGGGATTCGTGAAGATGAAACAAGATGTGCTCGATCCATACTTGTTCCGCTTCGGCAAGTTCTTTGAAGTGGGCAAAGGAGGGGAATTCAAGTTCGGAACCTCCGATGGAAGTTGGGAGAACATGTATAAGGCCAAGAATGCCGATGCTGCTTATACCGATACAGAAGTGGTGTTTGTGAAAGGGTTCGACCCGGACAATAAATGGGTGCTGAAAGACGGGGAATGCGGCAAGGCCTACAAGATTTGCATGGATATCCGTAGTGGTAAGGAACGCATGATGATGAGCGAATTTACTCCGTATGAGATGATTTATATGGTAGGTGATGCTACTCCGGCCGGTTGGACGATTGGTGATGCTACGCCGATGCAGACAACGGATAATCCGTATGTGTTTACTTGGAAAGGTACGCTGAATGCCGGTGAGTTGAAATTTACTTGTGATAAGCAGGAAGATTGGAATGGAGCTTGGTTCATGCCGGCTGTAGCAGACAAACAGCCTGCAGGAGAAACAGAACCGATGCTTTTCCTTGATAAATCAGACGAAGCGTTCAAAGCGCAATATCTGGACGTGATGGTAGGCGGCATCGACCAGAAGTGGAAGATTACGACAGCAGGTTCCTATCTGATTACTTTGAATCAGCTGGAAGAGACAATTTCAATCGTGAAACAATAGGTATCTACAATAGATGAAGAAGATAGTTTATACAACAATGGTAGCCTTGCTGCTGGTTGCATGCAGCAAGGAGAGTGATGATACCGGTAGCGGTACCGGTGGAGGCGGAGAGAGTGGAGGGGTTACGGAAGTAACCCCAGTCACCTCGGACTTGACGGTCAATCTCACTACCGACAAGGCATGTTACCGGCCGGGCGAGAGTGTTTCTTTTACAGCTGACGCCCTTCCTGCCGGAGCTAAAATCCGCTACCGGACAATGGACAAGGTTGTATCGGAGCAGGCTGCTGTCGGTACTACTTGGACTTGGACTGCTCCGGCAACCGATTATACCGGTTATCTGGTGGATGTATACCGTACAAAAGAGAATGGAACAGAGGTTATTCTTGGTACTATTGCCGTAGATGTATCCAGTGACTGGACACGTTTTCCACGTTATGGTTTCGTTGCCACTTTTGATGCTTCGAAAAAGGTGGATGGAGTGATAGAGAAGGAGATGGCTTTCCTGAACCGTTGCCACATTAACGGGGTACAGTTTCAGGATTGGCACAACAAGCATCATTGGCCGTTGGGCGGTACGCGTGAGCATCTGGACGAGGTCTATAAGGACATTGCCAACCGGGAGGTCTATACCGAGGTAGTGAAGAAGTATATCTCTACACAACACAGCCTGGGCATGAAGTCCATGTTTTACAATCTATGTTTCGGAGCTTTGGACGATGCCGTTTCCGACGGAGTAAAGGAAGAATGGTACATATTCAAGAACACGGGACGCATGGATAAGGATTCGCATGACTTGCCCTCCAGTTGGAAAAGTAATATCTTCCTGCTCAATCCCACCAATACGGAATGGCAGGCATATATTGCCCAGAAAAACGATGATGTTTATGCCAATCTGGACTTTGACGGTTATCAGATAGACCAACTGGGAAACCGGGGTGACCGCTATGACTATGATGGCAATAAGGTAAATCTGCCTAAGGGATATGCCTCGTTCATCGAAGCCATGAAACAGAAGCATCCGGACAAGCGTTTGGTGATGAATGCCGTCTCCAGCTATGGAGCTTCCCAGATAGCTGGTACGGGTAAAGTGGATTTCCTTTATAATGAAGTATGGGGCGATGAGGCAGGCTTCAAGGATCTGCACACCATTATCAAAGCGAACGACCAGTATGGCAACCATGCCTTGAAAACGGTGTTTGCCGCATATATGAACTATGACAAGGCAGGTAGCAGTACCGGTGAGTTCAATACACCGGGTGTGCTGCTGACGGATGCTGTGATATTTGCTTTGGGAGGCTCTCATTTGGAATTGGGTGACCACATGCTATGCCGCGAGTACTTTCCAAGCACGGCTTTGCAGATGAACGATGTACTGAAAACAGCCATGATTCGTTATTATGACTTTATGACGGCTTATCAGAACCTGCTTCGTGATAAAGATACGGAGGCGGAGATTTCCGTTTCTCTGAACTGTACGGATGCTGCGCGGAATCTTTCTCTGAATGCATGGCCGCCGCAGAAGTCTGCCATCACTGTATATGCCAAGAATGTAAATGGCAGGCAAGTCATTCATCTGCTCAACTTCCTCAATGCGGATAACTTAAGCTGGAGGGATTTGAACGGAACAATGCCCGAACCGCGTCTGGTGTCCGACGTGCCGTTGAAGATGAATGTTTCCGGTAAAGTGAACAAGATATGGGTTGCATCGCCCGATTTCCATGCCGGTGCTTCGCAGGAACTGTCATTCGAACAGAAGGACGGCACGGTTACCTTTATCTTGCCTTTGCTGAAGTACTGGAGCATGCTTGTGATGGAATAAGAGTATCCAATAAAGGAACAAACAGATTATAGTAATGAAGAAATATATATTTTTATTTTTTGCCGTCTGTGCATTTTCAGTATATGCGAATGCACAGAACCGCACCGGAGACTGCACTTCCTATACCAGTGATGACCGGAGTGTGACCTTCTATTTAAATGACAGTTCTGCCATACAATTACGTCTGTGTAGCCAGTCTACGGTACGTATATGGTTTTCTCCCGACGGTAGTTTCCAGCGGAGTAATCCTTCCTTTGCCGTCGTCAATGAGGACTTGGAGGATGTCGGTACCGTCCATGTGGACGAGCAGAATGCCTGCTACGAGATTTTTACCCCTAAACTCCGTATCCGGGTAAACAAGTCTCCGTTTAACTTACAGATATTCGACAAGTATCAGAAACTGCTGTTCAGTGATTATGCCGATAAGGGGCATATCAGTAACGGGCAGCGCAAATTGGAATACAAGACCCTCCGTCGTGACGAACACTTCTTCGGCTTGGGAGAAAAGACCGGCAAGCTGGACCGTCGCGGCGAAGCCTACAAGATGTGGAACAGTGACAAGCCTTGTTATAGTGCCGTTGAGGACCCGCTCTACAAGAGTATTCCGTTCTTTATGAGCAGTTATCGTTATGGTATTTTCCTGGACAATACGTATAAAACCGAATTTAAGTTTGGTACGGAAAGCCGCGATTACTACAGTTTCGAGGCTCCTGGGGGAGAGATGATTTATTATTTCATCTTCGGGAAGGATTATAAGGAAATCATGAAACAATATGTCGACCTGACGGGAAAACCCATAATGCCTCCTAAATGGGCATTGGGCTTTGCACAATGCCGGGGACTGCTGACGAGCGAGAAATTGTCTTATGAAATAGCTGAAGGCTATCGTAAGCGCGGAATTCCTTGTGATGTTATTTACCAGGACATAGGCTGGACACAGTATTTGCAGGATTTTGAGTGGCGGAAAGGGAACTACGAGAATCCGAAAAAGATGCTTGCAGACCTCAAGGATATGGGCTTCAAGGTGGTGGTTTCGCAAGATCCGGTCATTTCACAAGCCAATAAGCGGCAATGGGAGGAAGCCGATAGGTTAGGGTATCTGGTAAAGGACTCCACCAACGGCAGGAGTTATGACATGCCCTGGCCCTGGGGCGGTAATTGTGGCGTAGTGGACTTCACCCTTCCTGCTGTGGCAGACTGGTGGGGAGCTTATCAGCAGAAGCCCATTGATGATGGCATTGCCGGTTTCTGGACTGATATGGGTGAACCTGCCTGGAGCAATGAGGAGCAGACGGAACGCCTGGTGATGAAACACCATTTGGGCATGCATGATGAGATTCACAATGTTTATGGTCTTACGTGGGATAAGGTGGTGAAGGAGCAGTTTGAAAAACGGAATCCTAACCGTCGCGTATTTCAGATGACACGTGCCGCTTTTGCGGGCTTGCAACGCTATACTTTCGGCTGGACCGGTGACTGTGGAAACGGTGATGACGTGACGCAGGGTTGGGGACAGATGGCCAATCAGATTCCGGTACTGTTGTCTGCCGGTTTGGGAATTATTCCTTTTACTACTTGTGACATTACCGGTTATTGCGGAGATATAGAGGATTATCCTGCGATGGCTGAACTTTATACGCGGTGGATACAGATGGGCGCTTTCAATCCCCTGAGCCGCATTCATCATGAGGGCAACGTGGCTGTGGAGCCGTGGCTGTTCGGCGAAGAGGCCGAGAAGAATGCCAAGGCAGCCATCGAATTGAAGTATCGTCTTTTGCCTTATATCTATACGTATGCCCGCGAAGCACACGAAACGGGGTTGCCTCTCATGCGACCGATGTTTCTGGAATATCCGGCAGATATGGAAACGTTCTCTACGGATGCCCAGTTCATGTTTGGCAGCGAACTGCTGGTTGCTCCGGTGGTAAAGAAAGGAGCGCGAAACAAGAATGTGTATCTTCCTGAAGGAACTTGGATTGACTACAACAACAAACACACAGCATATAGCGGTGAGCAATGGATGACGGTGGATGCTCCCCTCAATACTATTCCTATGTTTGTAAAGCAGGGAAGTATCATACCTCAAATGCCGGTCATGAACTATACGGATGAGAAACCGGTCTATCCGGTTACGTTTGAGATATTTCCTGCTGCAGCGGGCAGTGAAACTACCTTCTCGCTTTATGAAGATGCAGGAACTGATTTAGGATATTTGCGTGGAGAGTTCATGCGCACTCCTATTACTTGCCAGACTACCGACACAGGCTATACGCTGAAAGTAGGTACACGGACCGGTGAGAAATATAGCTTACCCGGCCAACGAAACCTGATGTTCTGCATCTATACGGAACAGATGCCGAAAACAGCTTTGCTGGACGGTCAGAAAATCAAGAAAACGAATGTCGGAAAGCTGGAAGAAAATCGGGAGACAGAGTTTACGATAACTGCCTGGTGTCCCGACAAGAAGCAGGGGACCTGCCTGCTGAGGTTGCCGGATGATGGAAAGGAACATATCATTGAGTTTGTCTATTAACACAAAAAACATATCATTATTATGAAGAAATTTGTACTTAGCGCAGCTTTGCTTTTTTCTGCCCTGGCGGGGAATGCTGAAGGCATTTCATCCCCTTCGGGCATGGTGAAGCTGGATTTTGAACTGACAAAAGACGGGAGACTAGCCTATCAGGTGGATTATAAAGGGACTCCCGTCATCAATCCCAGTACGTTGGGATTGGAACTGAAAGGAGCTACCAGCCTGATGGATGGTTTCAAAGTAGTAAAGACTTCTACTTCCACTTTCGATGAAACCTGGCAACCGGTGTGGGGGGAAACAAAAGATATCCGCAACCACTACAACGAATTGCTGGTAGAACTTGAACAACCGTCTACCACTCGTTTTATGAATATCCGTTTTCGGGTATATGATGACGGCGTGGGATTCCGTTATGAGTTTCCGCAACAGAAGAATCTGGTTTATTTTGTGATAAAGGAAGAGCATTCCCGGTTTGCCATGACCGGCGACCATACTGCCTGGTGGATTCCGGGAGATTATGATACCCAGGAATATGATTACACGGAGTCCAAACTCTCTGAAATCCGTGGACTGCTGCAGGGAGCTGTGAGTGACAATGCGTCACAAACTGTCTTTTCGCCGACAGGTGTCCAGACTTCCATACAGCTTAAAACAGCTGATGGAGTGTACCTTAACCTGCACGAGGCAGCCTTGGTGGACTACTCTTGCATGCATCTCAACCTGGATGACAAGAACCTCGTTTTTGAATCCTGGCTGACTCCGGATGCTCAAGGAAATAAAGGGTATATGCAGTCTCCCTGCCATACTCCCTGGCGTACGGTCATAGTCAGTGATGATGCCCGCGAGATACTGGCCTCCAATTTGATTCTCAATCTGAATGAGCCTTGTAAGTATGATGATACCTCCTGGATTAAGCCGGTGAAATATGTCGGCGTATGGTGGGAAATGATTGCAGGGGGAAAGCCCTGGGCATATACTTTTGACCTCCCTTCTGTGAAACTGGATGATACGGACTATTCCAAGGTGAAACCGAACGGCATTCATCCGGCCAACACGGCTAATGTGAAGAAGTACATAGACTTTGCTGCCGAACACGGTTTTGACCAGGTATTGGTGGAGGGTTGGAATACGGGTTGGGAAGACTGGTTCGGTAATTCCAAGGATTATGTTTTCGATTTCGTGACTCCTTATCCCGATTTTGACATCAAGTATCTGAATGAATATGCTCATTCCAAGGGTGTCCGTCTGATGATGCACCATGAAACATCGGCTTCCGTCCGTAACTATGAGCGGCACATGGAAGCTGCCTACCGTCTGATGAATAAATATGGATATAATTCGGTAAAGAGTGGCTACGTAGGCAATATGATTCCCCGTGGCGAGCATCACTATGGACAATGGATGAACAACCATTACCTATACGCCGTGACCGAAGCTGCCAAACACAAGATAATGGTCAATGCCCATGAAGCGGTACGTCCGACTGGTTTATGCCGTACCTATCCCAATCTGATAGGCAATGAATCTGCCCGAGGCACGGAGTACGAGGCTTTTGCCGGTAACAAGCCCTTCCACACAACGGTACTTCCGTTTACCCGTTTGCAGGGTGGTCCGATGGACTATACGCCCGGTATCTTTGAAATGGACATCAATAAGTTGAATCCGAACAGCCATACGCATGCCAATACTACCTTGGCGCGTCAGCTGGCACTTTATGTCACTATGTACAGCCCTCTACAAATGGCTGCCGACCTTCCTGAGAATTATGAGCGTTTCATGGATGCTTTCCAGTTCATCAAAGATGTGGCTGTGGATTGGGACGACAGCCGCTATCTGGAAGCTGAGCCGGGACGTTACATCACTGTTGCCCGTAAGGCAAAAGGTACGAATGACTGGTTTATCGGTTGCACCAGCAGTGAGCACGGACATGCTTCAACTCTGAAACTGGACTTCCTGGATGCAGACAAGCAGTATATTGCAACCGTCTATGCCGATGCAAAAGATGCCGATTATAAGACAAATCCGCAAGCTTATGTTATCCGTGAAGGTATCGTTTCTCCCAAAACGGTCTTGAAACTGAAAGCTGCTTCCGGTGGCGGCTATGCCATCAGCATCATGGAGGTGAAAGATAAATCTGTATTGAAGGGACTGAAGAGGCTTTCCGGGAATATCTGATTTACGGGCATAAAAAAAGGAGTACCGCTGTACTCCAACCTTTGTTAACCTTAAATCTAATACTATGAAAAACACATTGCAAAGATACGGACTTTTGATAAATCTGCAAATTATCCAACTAAAAAAGTATGTTTTATAACACTTATTAGCCGTTTATTCCTTTGCTTCTATTTTTGTTAACAAAAAGGATGCGAATGTGTCAAAAGCACATGAAGACTTTTATAATGTTATAATATTAGGCGCGGATTACGCGGAATAATGCGGATTCAATAAACTAAATCCGTGAAATCTGCGTCATCCGCGCCTAAAATAAAGCGTTAAAGAAGGTTTTGACACATTCCCCTTACCCTTTTACTTCCTGATACATAAATCTTTTAATGCTCTTCTTTGCCGTTTTCTCGAACTCCTCGAAGTGTATCTTGACTTTTGTAATCTGGCTGTAGGCCGGTAATTGCAGATTCAATTCATTCCGATTGTCCTCCATAACCTTTTCGATGTCCGATTGTTCCATACCATGGGCGAATGCATCGTCAAAATCCGGATAGATAAGAGCCACGAGCTTGTCTTTCTGCAATACGATCAGTGATTCGGACACATAGGGCATGTTGTTCAGTTTGCTTTCAATCTCCTCGGGGTAGATGTTCTGACCACTGGCTGTGAGCAACATGTTTTTGCTGCGTCCGCGGACAGTGACATATCCTTCGGTATCCATCGTTGCAAGGTCGCCGGTGTGCAGCCAGCCGTTTACATCGATGATTTGGGAAGTCGCTTCGGCATTTTTGTAATAGCCCAGCATCAGATTGGCACCTTTACAGATTATTTCTCCTGCCACGTTCTGAGGGTCGGGAGAGTCTATCTTTACTTCCATGCGGGTGGTTGCCTTGCCACAAGAGGCCAGTTTCAATGTTTCCCAGCGGCTGGAACAAATGATGGGGCCGCATTCCGTCATTCCGTATGCAATGGTATAGGGGAAGCCTATCTGCTTCAGGAAGCGTTCCACTTCGGCATTGAACGGTGCTCCTCCGATGATTATTTCATCGAAATTACTGCCGAATACTTCCATTGCCTTTTTGCGCATGTCAGCCTTGATTTTATCGTTGACAATGGGCATCCGCAATAGCAGCTTGCCTATTTTATTGTCTATCCGGGGCAGGATATCCTTCTTGATAATCTTTTCTACGATGAGCGGTACACACGAAATGACCCGTGGCCTGATTTCGGAGAATGACTGTGCAATAATCTTGGGAGACGGCATACGGGTAAGGAAATACAGATGGGCGCCTGCGGAAAAACCGTATAGAAAATCGTACACCATACCAAATACATGTCCCAGAGGCAGCATGGATACAATATGGTCGCCCGGACGTACGGGGAGCATCTCATGGCAATATGCAACATTGGACCAAAGGCTGCGATAGGGGAGCATGACCCCTTTGGAATATCCCGTGGTGCCCGAAGTATAGTTTATGACAGCCAGTTCTTCGGGTGATTCCTCCTTGCGGTAGCTGATATGCTCGGGGCGGAAATTCTTGGGGAAACGTGTGCCATAGAGGACGTTGCGATGCTCGAAAGCCTCCATCAGCTGCTCGTTGCGGCAAACTACCGGAGTGAAGTCCGTCAGCAGTACGATACCCATCAGCAGGGGCATTGCCTCTTCATTGAGGTTTTCCCATGCCCGGTCGCCGACAAACAGCAGCTTGGCTTCGGAATGATTGACGATGTTGTGGATATTGTCGGCCTTGAACTCATGCAGAATGGGAACAATGACAGCTCCATAGGTAACTGTAGCCAGAAAAGCGACTGCCCAATGTGCACTGTTACGTCCGCAAACGGCAATCTTGTCACCGGGCCTAATGCCGGCGCTTTCCAATACGATATGGAATTTGGCTATTTTCCGTGCTACATCTTTGTATTGCAGTGTAATTCCTTTGTAGTCTGTCAGGGCGTTGCGATCCCAGTTTTTAATAATGCTTTGTTCTATATAATCGATGAACCCTTGTTCTTGTTCCATTCAGCTGTTGCACACTTTAGTTAAAACTGCGCAAAGATAGGTCTTATAGTGATGCAAAGCAAATAGTTTCCACTTTTTTCTTGCCCTGAAACGGATAGAAACTTATCTGTAATTCTTATTCCTTGCTATTTTCCGAAATAAGAAGCAGCTTGTCACCGGCATGAAGTTTTAATGTTCCGTTCGGAATGAGGTACTCATCGCCACGTTTTACAATCATCACCAGTGTGCCTTTGGGCAGGTTCATGTCTTTCAGGGTGTCTGCCTGCTCCAGCATTTCTTGTGTAATGGTCATGTCGTGCAGGTTGGAGTCAATCTCTTCGGGCAGTTCAACTCCGAAATCATTTCCGGTCTTTTCCAGCGGGGTGGAGAGGCCAAGCAGCCGGGCTACCCAGGAGACTGTGGTACCCTGGATGACCAGTGAGACGATGGTTATGAAAAATACGATGTTGAAGATGACATGGGCACCGGGCACATTAGCCACCACGGGATAGGTGGCAAAGATAATGGGTACTGCGCCACGTAATCCTACCCACGATACGAATAGCCGTGACTTGAGGGTGATTCTCTTGCCAAAAGGCAGCAGGCAAAGAAAAACGCTGAGAGGACGTCCCACGACAATCATGAATACGCCGATGAGCAATGCCACGACTGCAACTTCCAGCATCTCATGGGGGTTGACAAGCAGACCGAGGCAGAGGAACATGATGATTTGGAAAAGCCAGGTCAGTCCGTCCATAAAAGTATAAATCTCTTTCCGGTGCATGATTTTGTTATTGCCTACCATCATTCCGGCGATATACACGGCCAGGTAACCGTTGCCTTTCAGCAGGTCGGTGATGGAGAAGGTGAAGAATACAAAGGACAGCAACAGGATAGGATAGAGTGCCTGGTTGTCTATATTCAGCCGGTTCAGCATAAGGATGGCCAGCTTTCCGAGGAAATAACCGGTTGCGGCACCGACAATGAACTGTATGGCAAAAGAGCCCAATATCTGGGGAACTCCCATTCCGGAGGACTGGATGAATTGAATCAGCACGATTGTCAGCATATATGCCATCGGGTCGTTACTACCGCTTTCCAGTTCCAGCATGGGGCGCAGATTATGCTTCAGGTTCATTTTTTGTGAACGCAGAATGGCGAATACAGAGGCTGAGTCGGTAGATGACATGGTGGATGCAAGCAAAAGGGAGGTTATCAACGGCAGGTGGATGTTGGTCCAGCTCATGCCGGACAGCCACCAGATAAATAATCCGGTAAAGAGGGCCGTGAGCAGCACTCCTGCAGTTGACAAAACAATGCCGGGAGTCAATATGGGCTTTATCTCCGTAAACTTGGTGTCCATGCCACCGGAGAACAGAATGATGCTGAGTGCAACCATGCCGATGAACTGTGCTTCCTTGGCGTTGTGGAACTGCAATCCCAATCCGTCACTGCCGAACAGCATACCGACGACAAGGAAAAGCAATAACGCAGGCACTCCGAAACGGTAGCCGGTCTTGCCGACAATGATGCTGACGAAAAGTAATATGGAACCTATAAGTAGTATGTTTCCTGCTGTAAATATCATAAATTCTATGCTATATAGTTTGAAATGTGATGTTTCTTATGTCTAATAGTACAAAGATATGCAATGTGTTTAACAAATACAAATCTAAAATAGTTCAATTGAATTTTAAAATAAAGGTGGTTTCTTTACCAGGCAATAAGGATAAATTTCCGCCGGAAAGCCTCATTATTTGCCGGGAAATACTCAATCCAATACCGCTTCCGCCCTCTTTGGTCGTAAAGAAGGGGATAAATATGTGTTCGGCAATGTCATTGGGAATGGCAGGTCCGTTGTTGGAAATTTCTATCAGTATGGCTTCCGCTTCGTTGCAGTAGGCACGTATGTTGATATGTCCTTCTTTATCTGTATTTTTATCCGATTCGATGGCTTGTATGGCATTTTTCAGTAGGTTGATGACCACTTGTGATACCAGGTTTTCATCGGCATATAGAATAAGGTCGCTTGGCGCGATGTCCGTATGAAAGGTGACCCGGACATCGGGGTGCTGGTGACGGGCGAGTTCGACCATCCGCTCGATAAAGCTTTTTACGTAGAACAAGGATGGTTCGGGGGTGGGAATACGGGTGAATTTCCGGTATGATTCCACAAAAGAGAGCAGGCCCTTGCCTGTACTGCTGATAGTCTGCAGGCCGTTTCTGATTTCTTCTTTGGAAACTTGCGCTTCGGTCAGTCCCAGCAGTGTATCGCTCAGGGAGGTTATGGGAGTGACGGCATTCATTATTTCGTGCGTCAGTACGCGGGTAAGCCTAATCCAGGAATCTATTTCCTTTTCATCCAGCTCGTTGTTGATGTCGTTCAAGGCGAGGATGCGCAGATGTTCTTTACGGACTGTGATGTCGCTGACGCGGACAGACATGTTGACAGTGCCTCGCTCGTTGTTGAAAGGCATTTGCAATTTGTCTCCCGGGCGGCAATTGGCAAGAAGGGACGAAAGACGCGGGTCCACGCGGTTCAGCTGGCTGACGTGGGTAAAGACATTGAGGCCCAGCAAACGGAGGGCTTCGCTGTTTTTCTGATATACGGCACCATTGTCGTTCAGCACGAGGATGCCGGTATTCACGCAGTCCAGGATGAGTTCGTAGTACTTTTCTTGCTGGGCTGTTTCACTTTTCACATTATAAAGTATATGGGCAACCCGGTTCAATGCACGGTTCACGAGTCGTGCGTCGGCAGTGTTTTCCGTTTCGGAGAAGTGGATGGCATTGTCGTTGTTTTCAATGGCGTCGAGCATGAAAAGCACTTTCCGCACATGATGGCGGTATAGCTTCTGCTGCCAGTACAAGGCTATGGGAAGCAGCGCAGTGCAGAACGCGCCCCAGAATACGTCGACAGTCCACATCACCCCTGCAAGGAGCGCTACTGCCAGACTGACGGCAACGCGGAATGAATAATTAAAGGCCATACTTCTTCATTTTGTTGTACAACGTCTGGCGGGTGATACCCAGCTGTGCGGCGACGGCAGAGAGATTTCCGCTACATTTGTCGAGCGTCTTCCGTATCATCTGCATTTCCATTTCTTCGAGCGTGGATGCGGCTGCTTCGGGAGTGCCGGTTCGCCGTGCCAGCTGGAACAGTTCTGCGGGAAGGGTTTCGTTGTCACAGATAATAATGGCTTTTTCGATGGCATGTTCCAGTTCGCGGATATTGCCGTACCAGGGGTGGAGCGTAAGTTTCTCGCAAGCGCCGTCCGTCAGGCGGACGGGGGGCTTGTCATATTGCTTGCAGAAGCGGGCGATGAAAAGCTCTGCAAGGGGGATGATGTCTTCGGGCCGCTCGCGCAACGAAGGTATCTCGAGATGTATCGTGTTGATGCGGTACAGCAAGTCCTCGCGGAATTCGCCTTTTGCCACCATCTCGGGCAGATTGCGGTTTGTAGCGCAAATCAGCCGTATGTCTACGGGAATGGGAGTGTTGCTGCCTACACGGACAATGCTGCGTCGTTGGATGGCGGTCAGCAGTTTGGCTTGCAGATGGTAGGGGAGATTGCCTATTTCATCGAGAAAGAGGGTGCTGCGGCTGGCTGCTTCGAACTTGCCGGCACGGTCGGCATGGGCATCGGTGAAAGAGCCTTTCATGTGGCCGAACAGTTCGCTCTCGAAAAGGCTTTCGGTGACTGCACCCATATCCACACTTACCATCTCCTGCCGGTTGCGCGGTGAAAGGGAGTGAATTTCGCGTGCCAGCATCTCTTTACCGGTACCGTTCTCGCCCGTAATAAGGATATTGGCATCGGTAGAGGCCACTTTTTCCACCAAAAGGCGGAGCTGCTGCATGGCGGGGCTGTTTCCCCAATACATGTTGCGGGTATCTGCAAACAGGTGGCTGCTTTCTGCCGTACGTCCGGCATTTGGGCCGTTGGCCGGAGATTTTGTTTCAGAAGCTGATACGGCATTCAGTAAGGTTTCCACCAGTTTCTGGTTGTTCCAGGGTTTTACGACGAAGTCTGTGGCTCCTTCCTTGATTCCCCGTACGGCAAGGTCAATGTCGGCATAGGCGGTAAACAGCACTACGGGCAGGGTGGGACATTGCTTCTTTATTTCATGGAGCCAGTATAGTCCCTCGTTGCCGGTATTGATGCCCGAGGTGAAGTTCATGTCAAGAAGAACCACTTGCCATGACCTTTCTCGCAATACGCTGGGCAGGGTTACGGGAGAGGGAAGTGTGATTATCCCTTCAAAATATGGCTTTAACAAAAGCTGCAAGGCGGTAAGTACGCCTCGGTTATCATCGACAATCAGGATGTTTCCATTTTTTTTTGCCATAAACTATTTCTGTTTTCTGCAGGCAAAGTTAATGATTTATCTGTATTATATGCTTTATTCTATATTTTTGCTTACTAAGAATTAATCGTCCGACAGCTGTTGAATTATCGTCCGATAACTGTTGGACGATAATTCAACAGCTGTCGGACGATAATATAACGATTGTGGGACGAATAGATTTAAGTAAAACAGAAATTAGTTTGTAGCAACTTCAGTAAGAGCTCATGGCGGTACTGAAAAAATTTATAGCAGTTGCAGTTTGATGCCAAATGACAAGCTCAGATAATCCTTGGGTTTCAGATACTTGTTGGTGAAGGCGCTGACTACATATAGGTCACATGTACTTATTTCATAGAAGAAAGTGATTTCTTTGGCCGTGAACCGTCGTTGCGGGTCGATGTCGTAAGTGATGCGCTGTCCTAAGAATGCATGGATGCGTACCTTAGAGGAGAAACCATAATATCCTTTAGGGTAGCGTTCCGGTTCATTGACCCAGAATTCATCGCCGAATACCGTGTTCAGATACATACCGCAAGCCAGCGGTTCTACAGAAAAACGGCTCTGTTTTATTTGCAGGCTCCAGGGAAGGTAGTTCTGCTTGACAGTGAATGTCAGCTTGGTACGTTTGGAGTCATATTTGGGCAATACTCCGAAGAATACGTCTGTTTCCCATTGGTTTCTTCTGCCGTAATCCCATCCGGTACCGAATGACAGCAACCCCATATTGCCGGCAAACTGAATTTTGGTGTGCGTCGGAATCAAGGCCTCCCAATGCCTGCGGTAGCGGTGTACGCGGCGGTCATAACGGTTCTCTCTGGTCTGGCTTTCAATGACGGCATCCGGTTGCAGGTCCATCCATACGGTATCGTGTTCTATGATGAAGATGGTATCTCTCTCTTGTGAAAAAGCAGAAAAAGAGCATACCGACAAGAAGACGACGGCGCATGCCAGGTGATTAATAATATGCCACTTCGCGTTCATATCCGTCGGGGGTTATGGTGAATATATAGTAATTGCGGTTCTTCATGCAGTCGCTCATGTAATACATTATCCCATCTTCAAAGAGGTCTTTCTCGAAGCGATGGTGTTCGTGTGCGGATGTACAGAACTGCAGTCCGGGAAATTCCTTGATGTAACGCTGGAATACGTGTGCCACATTATTGTTGAACTCGTTGCAGAACGGGCGTATATGCATGGACACAACGGTTTTATCGAATTCCTCTTCATGGTCGCGTATCTGTGCGGCAAGAAACTCGAAGTCGGGAATGGGGCGGGAGTAGTCAAATTCGATGGCGTTGGTATTCAGGCAGACAAACTTTACCCGTCCTGCAATGAAGGAGAAATTGGGGTCTCCGAATATTGCACGATAAGTCTCTTCGCCCGTGCCCAGGCAGTCGTGATTGCCGAGAAGTACCACATAGGGTATCTTGAGTTTGTTCATAATGTCCCGTTGCCAAAGGAACTCGTCTGTTACACCGAAGTCACTGACGTCTCCGCCATGAATGACGAAATCTATGTCGTCCCGCTTGTTGAGGTGGCTTACAAAGTCGTCGGTCTCGTCATACCAGCGCTGGGAATCACCCATTGTTACGAACCGGATTGTTGTCTTGTTCTGGCAGTTCTGCTCTATTTGGGCAATGTTGTGGGCATTGACATCGGTTTCACCGCTGATGTGTACATCGTAAGGGTGATAATCTATCATGTCGCAGCCGGCTATAAGCAGGCATAGGAATGAAGGATATAAGAGTTTGGGGAATTTCATGTGCAGGTGCTTCATTTTACGTTTATACTCTATCTTTAGAAAACTGTGGGCAAAGGTAAAGTTTTCATTCTTATGGATTCTTTTCTAATTTCCCTTTTTTTTGTTCTATGAGGCTGAACAGAGATTCGGCCTCTGTCTAATTTTTAGACGGGAGTGTCTAAAAATTAGACACTTTTTTCTTCTTTAATTATGAGATGTATGCTGATAATCAGGTTTGTGCATTCTTTGGCACGCTTTCTGCAATATAGAAAGCAAGAAAATATATCTAATAAACGATAAACGGAATGAAACAAATCTATTATGTAATTCAGACTTTGCTGCGGGGACGTGGTTCGAATATCATCAAGGTCATTTCTTTGGGATTGGGATTGACGATGAGTATTCTGCTTTTCTCCCGCGTGGCATATGAACAGAGTTTTGACACTTGCTTCAAGGATTATGATAACTTGTATCAGGTATGGTCGATATTCTCGGTGAAAGGAGAGAAGTTTGAGCCTCAGGAGTGGAATTGCGGTCCCGTGGCAGGAGCTATTTTGGAGAATTTCCCCAAAGAGGTGGAGTCGGCAGTAAGTTTGAGCACGTCTATGGTATCTGCTCCTCTTTACAATGGAAGCGTGCGTCTTGATGACAGGAAGATTGCAGCCGATTCGCTGTTCTTCCGTACCATGGGTATCGACGTCCTGAACGGGAATCCCGAAAAGGACTTGGTGCAGAAGGATATTATTTTCTTGAGTGAACGCTTTGCAAGGAAAGTGTTCGGTGAGGAGAATCCTATAGGGAAAACGCTTAATTATGACCATCAGTTTGACCTGACGGTGAAGGGAATCTATGCCAATTTGCCTGAGAACGCCACAATCAATCCGGAAGCGGTTATCTCGATGCCTACCTTGTGGAGCCGCAACTGGAATAACTACTCGTGGAGCGGGGGAGACAGTTGGGTAGAGTTTATCCGTTTCCGTCCCGGTGCCGACAAATCTGTTGTCAATGCGCGTATTGATGCCATGATAGACAAATATCGCCCGGCAGAAGATAAGAAAGAGTACGGTTACACGGCTTTTGTGCAGCCCATCCGTGATACATACCGCAATTATGATGATGTGCAGCGGATGCGTGTCATTATGAGCATTCTTGGTTTTGCCATTCTTTTCATTGCGGCGTTGAACTATGTGCTGATTTCCATTTCCTCTTTGAGCTACCGCGCCAAGTCGGTAGGCGTACATAAATGCAGCGGTGCGAGCGGTGGCACGGTTTTCAGCATGTTTTTGCTGGAAACGGGTATCATCATTGTGGCGGCATTGCTGCTGATGGCGTTGATAATGCTCAACTTCCGCGATTTTGTGGAAGACACGGTCGTTGTAAAGCTCTCCACCTTGTTGGCTCCGGAGCGTATCTGGGTACCGTTGTCGGTAGTGCTTCTGCTGTTTATAGTGGGAGGCGTGTTGCCGGGTCGGCTCTTTGCGCGTATTCCCGTATCGCAGGTGTTCCGCCGCTATACCGAGGGGAAGAAGGGCTGGAAGCGTCCGTTGCTGTTTGTCCAGTTTGCAGGCGTGGCATTCATCAGTGGATTGATGTGTGTGGTGATGTCGCAATATCAGTATGTACTGAAAAAGGATATGGGGTATAATCCCAAGCAGATAGCCATAGGCAATGCCTACTGGGATAATGAAGCGACGCGTGACGCGGCTTATCAGTTCTTCAAAGGATTGCCCTACGTGGAAGCGGTGTCCAGTGCCAACAGCACACCCATTAGCGGATATAGCGGTTCGATGATTCATAGTGAGAGCGGGCAGGCACTGTTCTCTTGCCGCTCTTCTTATTTCATGCGCGAGGACTTTCCTGCCTTGATGGGCATGACTATGAAGACGGGACGTATGGCGCGCGATAAAGAGGAAGTCGTGGTGAACGAGACCTTTGCCGAGATGATGCGTTGGGGAGACGACGTCGTAGGCCGTACGGTATATACCGAAGGGAATACATTCAAGGTCGTAGGGCAGTTGAAGGATTTCCAGATAGAGAGTTTCAGAACCGAGAAGATGCCTTTCATAGCCCGGGGAAACAAGAATTTTTATGGAACGGTACATGTTCGTTTGAAAGAACCCTTTACCGAAAATCTGCAGAAGTTGAACCACGATGTAGCCGAGGCTTTCCATGACCAGACCATTGACTTTACCGGTTATGAGAAAAGGATAGAGAACAGCTATAATTCTGTCCGTGTATTCCGCAATGCCACTTTGATGGCGGCAGTGACCATGTTCTTCATTATGCTGATGGGGCTGATTGGGTATACCACCGACGAGGTGCGCCGCCGCAGTAAGGAGATTGCCATCCGTAAAGTGAACGGGGCAGAGGCTTCCGGTATCTTGGAAATGCTGTCGAGGGATATACTTGTGGTGGCGGCTCCGGCAGTTGTCATCGGTACGGTATTGGCATGGTATGTCAACGGAATGTGGATGGAACAGTTTGCGGAGCGTATTCACATCAGTTGGGCAGTATACGTACTGGTAGTGATGGCCAATTTGGTGATTATCGTAGCCTGCGTACTTTGGAAGTCCTGGCGGATAGCGAACGAGAATCCGGTGAATAGTATTAAGAGCGAATAAAACAATATTAAAACATTAAATATCATGATTGAGATTAACAACATCAGCAAAGTATTCCGTACTTCGGAAGTAGAGACGGTAGCATTGAATCACGTAAACCTCGATGTAAAGGAGGGAGAGTTTGTAGCCATTATGGGGCCGTCCGGTTGCGGCAAGTCCACCTTGCTGAACATCCTCGGGCTGCTGGACAATCCTACGGAGGGCAGTTACAAGCTGCTCGGTCAGGAAGTAGCGGACTTGAAGGAAAAGGAACGTACCCGTGTGCGCAAGGGCAAGCTGGGATTCGTGTTCCAGAGCTTCAACCTGATAGACGAACTGAACGTCTACGAGAATGTGGAACTTCCCCTTACGTATCTTGGCGTAAAGGCGGGTGAACGTAAGCGTATGGTAGAGGATATACTGAAAAGAATGAACATCAGCCACCGTGCCAAACACTTCCCGCAACAGCTTTCCGGCGGTCAGCAGCAACGTGTGGCGATAGCCCGTGCGGTCGTAACCAATCCCAAGCTGATACTCGCCGATGAGCCTACCGGTAACTTGGACTCCAAGAACGGAGCTGAGGTGATGAATCTGTTGACAGAACTGAATAAAGAGGGTACTACGATTATTATGGTGACCCACAGCCAGCACGACGCCTCGTTTGCACACCGCACGATACATCTTTTCGACGGTAGTGTGGTGGCAAGTGTGGCAGCGCAGGATTTGTAACAGACTTTTAAAACAACTTCCATGAGACAACTATATTACACTCTTCAGACACTGATACGAGGAAAAGGCTCCAACCTCATCAAGATTATTTCCTTGGGACTGGGGTTGGCAGTCAGTATCCTCATTTTTTCCCGTCAGGCATTCGAGCTCAATTATGATACCTGCTACAAGGACCATGAACGTTTGTGTCTTGTCAAAACAGTATGGTATTACAACAACGAGTATCATCCTTCGCATATAACTCTTGGACCGGTGGCTGGTACCATTGCCGAAAACCTGCCTGACGAGGTGGAGAGTGTTACCGTCACCCAGCAATGGTGGAGCAATTCGGCTTGGTTTGCCAATGAACGCCGTTTCCAGACCAATGCCATGACGGCCGATTCTTGTTTCTTTGCCACTATGGGCATTGATGTTGTCAGTGGAGACCCTCGCGAGCTGAATAATCCGGAGGTGGTCTTCATCAGCAGGGAGCTGGCCGGCAGCATGTTTGCCGATAAGAATCCCATCGGGCAGACGGTGGTCTATAACAAACAGATGTCAATGACCGTGAAGGGCATTTTTGAAGATTTCCCCGAAAACTCCAGTTTCTATGGAAGTGGTGTCGTGATGTCTCTGGCTACCTCCTTCAAGCATCATTGGGGATACTGGGGATGGGGAGGTGGAGACAGCTATATGTCCTTTGTCCGTCTGCGCCCGGGGGTGCAACTGGACGATGTGAACACCCGAATAGAGAAACTTGCCGAGCAGGTGCGCAAGAGCGATGATGTGTTTATCAGTCTGGTTCCGATAAAGGACTACCGTATGGAATTTGGTATCAGTACCATGCGTATGGTATGGATTCTGTTGACGCTGGGAACCGCCATACTTTTTATTGTGGCGATGAATTATGTGCTTATTTCCATCTCAGCCATGAACCGTCGTGCCAAAGCTATAGGCGTACATAAATGTAGTGGGGCAAATACGGGAACTATTTTCGGTATGTTCTTATGGGAGACCGGAGTCATCATGCTTTCTTCCTTGCTGCTTGTAGCGCTGCTTCTATTTAATTTCCGTGAGCCGTTGGAGGACATGCTCGACGTTAGTCTTGCCGGTCTTTTCTCTTGGGAAAACATTTGGGCACCGCTTTCAGTGATAGTCATTTTGTTTATGATAGGCGGCATGTTGCCCGGGCAGCTTTTTGCCCGCATTCCGGTGACGCAGGTTTTCCGCCGGTACACCGAAGGCAAGAAAGGCTGGAAACGTCCGCTCTTGTTTGTGCAGTTTGCCGGTACCTCTTTTATTTTCGGCTTGTTGGGGCTGGTGCTTATGCAGAGCCATTACATCACCAATAAAGAACGTGGATTCGATTACCACCGGGTGGCTTATGCTTCGGGCGTATCCTTTGACTCGGATGCGGAAAGCGATGCAAATCGTAGTGTGATGCTTTCTTTGCCTTATGTGGAAGATGGAGCTTGTAGCGGTAATCTTCTTACAGACGGATTGAGCGGAGAAGGGGTTACGACTGATAACGGGCAGTGGATGAGCATGCGTTGGGTGGAATTTGGCAAGGACTATGCCCCGTTTATGAAGTTGGAATTTGCGGAAGGCAAGAATATGGATGCCCCTGGGCAGATATTGGTCAATGAAACATTTTTGAAAATGATGCATTGGGAAGATAAACCGATAGGCAGGCAAGTGCGCAACGGCGATCGCATAGCGGGCAATATTGTAGGTGTACTGAAAGACTTTGCTACATCCAATGCCGCTTATGTGGTGGTGCAACCTATGTATGCAACTTATCTTGACCGATTTTCCGGAAACATCCAATTACGTCTGAAAGAGCCTTTTGACGATAACCTCAAGCGTTTGAACGAAGACATGGAAAAGCTGTTTCCCACCCGTGACATTGTATTTTCCTCGTTCCAAAAGGTCATTGACGACCAGAACAGTACCGTCACGGATTTCCGTAATGCAGCTTTACTGGCTGCCATAACCATCCTTTTTGTTACGTTAATGGGGTTGATTGGCTACATCAATGACGAGATACAACGCCGCAGCAAGGAAATTGCCATCCGTAAAGTGAATGGTGCGGAAGCGTCATCCATTCTCCGGCTTTTCTCGAAGGATATATTCTGGATATCCTTGCCGGCCGTTTTTCTTGGAGGGCTGGGAGCCTGGTATATAGGCGGTGTCTGGATAGAGCAGTTTGTGGAGGGAGTGGATTTTGGTATCTGCGGATTCTTGCTTATTGCATGCATTGTACTATTGCTCATCATCGGTTGTGTAGTATTCAAGGCATGGCGGATTGCCAATGAGAATCCGGTAGACAGTATCAAGAGTGAATAAAGAATAACTTCAGGAAATTATGAGGCGGCACATTTATTATACATTACAAAGCTTGTTGCACAAGCAAGGTTCCAATGCCATTAAGATTGTATCTTTGGCATTGGGACTGCTGATGTCTGTATTTCTATTTGCACGGATTGCATTCGAGTTGAGTTTTGATAACTTTTATCATGATTCGGATAACCTTTATATTGTGAAGACGGGTTGGTTGAAAAATGGAGTGTTGGAAGGTAACGAAAGTCGCTTTACCATCATTCCGATTCCGGCTGCCATTGCCGAAGAGTTTCCGGAACAAGTGGAAAGTAGCACAGTGAGCTGTTCTCTTTTTGATAATAGTTTCCAGTTGGGTGAGCGCCAATTAGATATGTCCACGGTGATGGCAGATACACTTTATTTTTCTGTACTCGGTTTGGAGATGATAGAAGGCAATCCACAGGATTTGGCGGGTCCGGATGTCGTATTCCTTTCCGCCAAGTCAGCAAAGGAGGCCTTCGGTGACGAAAATCCGATAGGGAAAACACTGCGTTATGATTTTTGGGGATATCAGACTACACTGCTCGTGAAGGGTATCTTTGCCGATATTCCGTTGAACACTTCTTTGGAGAGGCGTCCAGAGGCAATCATTTCCTTTCCTACTATAGGGCGGCATCTGAAGTGGGACCTGGGTTGGCAGAGCGGCGGAAACTACGACGGTTATCTCAGGCTGCGCAGTCCGCAGGATGCTGATTGGCTGAATGAGCGTATGTCCATAGCTATTGCCCGTCATATTCCACCGGAAAGTGGTTTAGAATTGAGCGTACGTATTGTCCCTATCCATAATCTGCATGTCGAGACTCCTCAAGTACGGAAGATGATTTGGATTATGTTCTTCCTGGGTATCGTGCTGCTTTTTACGACCGCATTGAATTATGTACTCGTTTCCGTGGCTTCGCTGACACAGCGTGCCAAGGCCATCGGTGTACACAAATGCAGCGGTGCTTCGGGAAGTAGCATCTTTTCCATGTTCATGGTAGAGACTGCTATAGTAGTAGGGCTTGCCTTGCTGCTCATTGGACTGCTGGTGTATATTTTCCACGAAAAAATGGAAGAATTGGCAGCTGTACCTCTCAGTGCTCTTTTTGACTGGCAGAATCTTTGGGCACCATTGTCGGTGATACTGTTACTGTTTATTTTAGGTGGTTGCCTGCCTGCCATGCTTTTCGCTCGTATTCCGGTGACACAAGTGTTCCGCCGCTACACTTCCGGGCGTCGTGGCTGGAAACGGGTACTGCTTTTTGTTCAGTTCATCGGAGCGGCATTCATTCTGGGGATGATGCTGATGGTCGTTTCACAGTACAGTTATGTAACGACGCGTGACCGTGGTTGGCGTCCTGAACGTGTGGCATATACCACCCAGCGGGAAGTGGATGGCAATAGCCTGCGTAGTCTTGTCGGCAGTTTGCCTTATGTGGAAGGGGTTGCTTCGGCAGAACGCCCTATATTGTGGTTCGGTTCTAACCAGCCAATTCTTGACAATCAGGGTAACGAGCTTTTCTATCCTCGTAATACTTGGTTCGACAGTGATTTTCTTCCTTTCATTGGTCTGAGACTGAAAGAGGGGCATAACTTGACGGGAGAAGGTCAGTTGCTTGTCAACAGTGTCTTTTATGAGAAGATGAATTGGACAGACAGCCCCATAGGCAAGCGGGTGAATGATTATGGCACTGTTGTCGGGCTGTTAGACAGTTTCAGTTTTGCCGATATGCCCAACGATAATTTGCCGGTGATGGTGGAATGGACGGGGAAGACAGCTGCCACCCTGCATGTTCGCCTCAAAGAGCCATTGGATGAAAATCTCGCCCGCCTCAATGAAGAGATGCATCGGATTTATCCTCAGAAAAGCCTCGTATTCCGTTCGGTGGAGCAGGAAATGCGCAGTTATGCCGAGTCTGTACGGGTATTTCGTGATGTTACCCTGCTGGTTTCATTGACCATACTCTTTATCATTCTGATGGGACTGATAGGCTATGTGAATGATGAAATCCGCCTGCGTTCAAAAGAGATTGCCATTCGTAAAGTGAATGGAGCGGAGACGGAAAGTATTTTGCTGTTATTGTCAAGAGATGTGCTTTGGCTGGCCATTCCGTCTGTCGCCATAGGTATTGGGGGAGCATGCCGGGCCGGAAAGCTTTGGGCGAGCCAGTTCTCTGATGTTGTGCCATTCCCTATAGGCGGATATATTCTTGTAGGTTGTCTGTTGCTGTTGTTTATCGTTGCTACCGTGGTGTTGAAGGCATGGTGCATTGCCAATGAAAATCCGGTAAAGAGCATCAAGAGCGAATAAAGTTGCCGCAACATACATCATGCGTTTGGGGTAGACAGACCATCTGTTTGGGGCGAATAGATGATGTGTTTGGGCTGAATGAATGATATATTTTCGAACAATTTATTTGTTATAACATAAAATGCAATATTTGCAGTAGAATAAATCACTTTCACCTCGCTTTTTCGGTAATTCCTGTGGGTAATCTCTTTACATATATCCACAATGCCACCGCTGCCGTTACAAAAGCAAAGAAGTCCGATACCGGCATACATATCCAGATGCCGTCCAGCCCAAAGTAATGTGGGAATATCAGTAGTCCCGGCAACAGATACAGTAATTGGCGTGTCAGCGATAAGAAGATGCTGATTTTCGCTTTCCCGATGCTTTGGAAGAAATTGCCAATGACAATCTGTGCGCCTACCAGCGGGAATATGGCTACGGCAATGCGTACGCCTCTGGAAGCAATATCTATCAACTCTTCATCACTGGTAAAGATGGCAGATATGGCATGGGGGAACAATTCGCAGATAAGGAAGCCGGTACTGGTGATACATACTCCGGCAATGATGGTCAGGCGCAGGGTAGCCTTCACACGGTCGTGCTTTTGCGCACCGAAGTTATAGCCTACAATCGGTTGCATTCCCATCGTCAGCCCCAATACAATCATTACATAGAGTACCAGCAGTCGGTTGATAATGCCATATGCCCCGATGGCCATATCGCCTCCGTACTGTTGGAGGCTGTTGTTTACGATAATCACAATGACACATGCCGTGACGTTCATCAGGAACGGTGACATACCGATGGATAATATACTACTGATGATACGTTTCTTCATCTTCCAGAACCCCCGTTGCAGACGTACCACACTTGTCTTTTGCAGGAAATGGCTCACTACCCACACCATGCCGATGAACTGCGAGATGACCGTTGCCGTTGCAGCTCCCCGTATTCCCCAGTCAAATTGGAAGATGAAAATGGGAGCGAGGATTATGTTGCAGACTACCGTTACCATAGACGTGAGCATCGCTTTCTTGGGATATCCCGTGGCACGCATGATATTGTTTAGGCCAATCATGGTATAAGTGACGGGGGTACCCAGTAATATCACCTGCATAAAGTCGCGGGCATATGGCAACGTATCATTGCTGGCACCGAAGAAGCGCAGGATGTCATCCAGAAAGATGAATGAAACACTGCCGAATATGAATGCGTTGACCAGGCAGAACATCAGTGTGTTTCCCAATACTTCCGTTGCTCCGTCCAGGTCTTTCTGTCCCAACCGGATGGACGAAATGGTGGAGCCACCTGCCGATACCATCGTACAGAAAGCCACGACCAGATTCATCAGAGGGAAAGTAATGGCGAGTCCGGCAATGCCCATAGGACCTACGCCATGACCGATGAAAATGCTGTCGATGATGTTGTACAACGAAGTAATCGTCATGCCTATAATGGCCGGAATGGAGTACTGCACAAGCAGTTTGCCAATACGTTCGGTTCCTAATATATGCGCGTTGTTCATTTGATATGAGTCAATTAAGGAGCACAAAGGTATAAAATATTTGTTTGATTCGCAGATTATTCCCACCTTTGTACGCTATAATGTTTTGGTATTAACAGATTTAGGTAAAAGAAAGTTTATGGACACAACAAAAGCAACCGCCGTACTTTTTGATTTTGACGGCGTGGTGGTAGACACGGAAACACAGTACAGTCACTTCTGGCATGAAATGGGAAAGCAGTATTTGGGTATGGATGATATTGAAGGCAGGGTGAAGGGCCAGACGCTGGTCTATATTTATGATACCTTTTTTCCGGGTATGGCGAAGGAACAAGCCGAAATTACCGAACGGCTGAACCGCTTTGAACAGGAAATGTCATTCGACTTTATTCCCGGAGTGCTTGACTTCATTGCCGACCTACACCGGAATGGGGTGAAGACTGCCGTAGTGACCAGCTCCAACGAAGCGAAGATGGCAGCTGTCTATCGGGTTCATCCCGAAATAAAGACTCTTTTCGACCGTATCCTTACGGCCGAGATGTTTACGGCTTCCAAGCCTGCACCGGATTGTTTTCTGTTGGGTATGGAGGTTTTCGGCACAACTCCCGACACCACATATGTATTCGAGGATTCTTTCAACGGGCTGAAAGCCGGCATGGCTTCAGGAGCTACCGTTATAGGGTTGGCAACCACCAATTCCCGTGAAGACATAGCTCCGTTGTGTCATTATGTATTGGATGACTTTCAGGGATTCACTTACGATAAATTAACTCAATTGCACAAGTAATCAGAAAAAGGATTACCTTTGCGCCGAAAATTAAATTGAGTAATTGTAAATTGTAAATTGCCAAATTGTAAATACTATCATGGGTTATATTTCAGACGACACTCGTAAAGTGACTACACATCGCCTTATCGAAATGAAACAGAGAGGCGAAAAAATATCAATGTTGACATCATACGACTATACTATGGCGCAGATTGTGGACGGTGCCGGGGTAGACGTGATTCTGGTGGGAGATTCCGCTTCCAATGTAATGGCAGGCAATGTCACCACGCTTCCCATCACGCTCGACCAGATGATTTATCATGGCAAATCCGTGGTTCGCGGTGTGAAGCGTGCCATGGTCATTGTCGACATGCCTTTCGGCTCTTATCAGGGCAACGAACTGGAGGGATTGGCTTCCGCTATCCGTATTATGAAAGAAAGCCATGCCGACGCCCTCAAACTGGAGGGAGGCGAGGAAATCATCGGTACGGTGAAGCGTATCCTCAGCGCCGGTATTCCCATCATGGGACATCTCGGACTGATGCCCCAATCCATCAACAAGTATGGAACATATACGGTCCGTGCCAAGGATGATGCCGAAGCCGAGAAACTGGTACGCGATGCGCATTTGCTGGAAGAAGCCGGATGCTTCGGACTGGTATTGGAGAAGATTCCTGCCGCATTGGCTGCCCGCGTGGCAAGCGAGCTGACTATACCCGTTATAGGCATCGGTGCCGGTGGCGATGTGGACGGCCAGGTGTTGGTGGTTCAGGATATGCTGGGTATGAATAACGGTTTTCGTCCCCGTTTCCTGCGTCGCTATGCCGACCTGCATACAGTGATGACGGATGCCATCAGCCGTTATGTATCCGATGTGAAGAATTTAGATTTCCCGAATGAGAAAGAACAGTACTAACAAACTCATGACACTCAATTTTTGGCGGATGTGTACGGCAAATCTGTTGCTGTTCATATCCGTCTATATGCTTTTCCCTTTGCTTCCTTTTGTGATGGGAGAGCAGTTGGGTGTTTCCGTCGGGCAGGCGGGCAGCATGTTTCTGGTCTTTGTGGTGGCCATGTTTGCTGTCGGTCCTTTCCATGCCTATCTGGTCGATGAATATAAAAGGAAACACGTGCTCCTTTACTCCGCACTCATTATGCTGGCGGCTGTTCTGGGATATGCCTTTGTGGATGGTTATACGAAATTTCTGCTGCTTGCCGCTGTGCAGGGAGCATGTTTCGGGCTGGCAACCACAGCGGGCATTACGGTGGCCATCGACATAACGACTTCCGCGCGCCGCAGCGCAGGAAACATGGTATATGCATGGGCTGCACGCTTGGGCATGCTGGTGGGTGTTGTGTTGGGCATTGGAATGTATAAGATGTATGGTTTCCGTATGGTGACCTATCTGTCCGTAGCGGCCGGACTGGCTAGCATATTTTTCGCATCGAGGGTATATGTGGCTTTCCGTGCTCCGATAGGCGTGTCGTTGTGCAATATGGACCGCTTCTTATTGCCGCGTGCATGGATACCTGCCATCAATATGCTACTGATTGCTTTTGTACCGGGAGCGTTGCTGCCACTGATGTTTGTGGGCGATTACTGGTCATTGGCGGCATTGGCTGTATTGGTGTTCATTACAGTCCCGTTCATGAAGATGTTCGTCAAGCTGTCGCACCATTGCCAGCGTGGAACGGCAAACACCACTTGTCATTTGTCTATGGAGGCAGGGCTGCTGGTGGGCATGACTGTGGCTTGCCACCTGATGGACAAAGCGCAGATATACCATGTGGCGTCTGTTGCTGCTATGCTTGCCGTATTTTTCTTTGTACTGCTGACCTATCCTTATTATAAGAAGAAGCGGGTGAGGTAAGGGATAAATACAATCAATCCTATAATGGCCGCCGTTGCAGCACATACCAGTACTGCTCCGGCGGCTATGTCTTTTACTTGCCCTGCCACGGGATGCTGTTGGGGAGACACCAGGTCGACCAGCTTCTCAATGGCGGTATTGAACAGTTCGGCTGCTATCACCACTCCGATGCAGAGAATGATTATCATCCACTCCATGCGGGTAATGCCTAAAACGAATCCTGCAATGACTACCACAGCCGTAGCTATCAGATGGAAGCTCAGGTTCTGTTCTTTTCCTATGCAACACCGGATACCTTTCCAGGCATATCCGAAACTGCGCAACTGCTTTTTAAAGTCGTACTTCATGGATTATAGTTGTTGCTTAATTCCTTGAAACCTGTTTCACTCCCTTTACTGTTCTCAGTTTCTTGACAAGTGCTTCCAGATGTCCCGTATCGCTCACCATGATGGTTAGTGTTCCGGAGAACAGCCCGTCATGCGAGTCAATGCCGATGCTTCTCAAAGTAATACCCGTTTCTTTGGAAATGATGGAAGTGATGTTGGTCACGATGCCGATGTCATCGTGTCCCACTACGCGCAGGGTGATGGGGTACTGTGTACCTTGTGACTTTCCGGCCCAGCGTGCCTTCACGATACGGTAGCCGAAACGTGAGTGCAAATCACTGGCATTGGGACAATCGCAACGGTGTATCTTGATACCTCCCGTCACACTGACAAAGCCGAATACATCATCTCCATAGATGGGATTGCAGCAGCGTGCCAACTTGAAATCCAATCCTTTCAGATTTTGATCAATGACCAGTACATCTTCTTTGGTACCTATCTCTTCCGGTATGCCTTGTTGAAGGTTATAGCCTTCAGCACTGCGGTAGACAATATCGTCGCGCGTATCATTTTCCCGTCTTTGCTGTTCCTGGTATTTGTCTATAATCTCGTTGACATCCAGTTCTTCATCGGCTATGGCTTGATAGAAGTCGGTCACTATCTTGAAACCGAGGCGCTTGATGAGGCGCATCATGGTTCCTTCATCATACTCTATCTTCCGGTTCTTGAACTTGCGTTCCAGGGTTTCCTTAGCGAAGGCGTGCTGGCGTGCAGCCATTTCCTTCAATGCCTGGCGTATTTTGGTGCGTGCCTTGGAGGTGGTTACGATGTTCAGCCAGTCCTGCTTGGGCGTCTGCGTATTCGATGTCATTATCTCCACCTGGTCACCGCTATGCAGCATTTGCTTCAGCTGTACATTCTTGCCGTTCACTTTTGCACCGATACATTTGCAGCCCAGTTTGCTATGGATGTGGAACGCAAAATCGAGCACGGTGGAGCCTTTGGCAAGTTTGAACAAATCACCTTTGGGGGTAAATACAAATACCTCGTCTTCGTACAAATCCAGTTTGAACTGGTCCATCGTTTCCAGTCCGTTGCTGTCCGAGCTCTCTAAGGCTTCGCGTACGGAAGTCAGCCATTCGTCAAGACCAGATTCACCTTTCACTCCTTTGTATCGCCAATGGGCGGCCAGGCCTCGTTCGGCAATATCATCCATGCGTTCGGTACGTATTTGTACTTCCACCCATTTGCCTTCGGGGCCCATCACGGTGATGTGCAGTGATTCATATCCGTTGCTTTTAGGTACGGACAGCCAGTCGCGTAGCCTTTTCGGGTTAGGCTGGTACATATCTGTTACGATGGAGTAGGCCTGCCAACATTCCAGTTTCTCCTTTTCCAGGCAAGAGTCCAGGATGACGCGGATGGCGAACAGGTCATACACGCCTTCGAAGGGGCATTTCTGCTTCTTCATTTTCTGGTAGATGGAGTGGATGGACTTGGTGCGTCCTTTAATATGGAACTTCAGTCCGGCTTCTTCGAGCTTCTTCTGTACCGGTGCAATGAAGGCGGCAATGTACTTGTCACGCGATGCCTTGGTCTCATTCAGTTTTTCCTTGATATGGTAGTAAACTTCCTTTTCTGTATATTTCAATGAGAGGTCTTCCAGTTCCGACTTCAATTTGTACAGACCCAGCTTATGGGCAAGGGGCGCATAGAGATAAGCCGCTTCGTTGGCTACCTGCCGACGGGCTTCATCGTTCTTGCAATCCTTTATCTGCCGCATGATGTTTACGCGGTCGGCAATCATGATGAGAATGACACGCATGTCTTCGGCGAAAGTCAGCAACAAGTTGCGGAAATTCTCGGACTCGATGGTAGGGCTTTTGGAATAAAGTTCGTTTACACGTATCAATCCCCGGATGATGCCTGCCACATCCTCGCCATAGATTTGCTCCACTTCCAGAGCGGTGCAAGTGCCGCAGCGCACGGAGTCGTGCAGCATGAGCCCCAGGATAGAAGCACGCTTCATTCCGATTTCTTCCGCTACAATGACAGCCGTCTGCATATCTTTGATGACGGGATTCAAACCGAATATATCACGCTGGATACGGTTGTTCTGTATAGTATTGACAAGATGTGTTTTCAGCTTTTTGCAGTCCCCCTTCTGGAGGGTTTCTCCGGAAAGTTGCAACAGTTTGCGGTAGAGCGAGAAGAGTAAATCTTTCTCTTTGATAGTGAAAAATTCATCAGTTTCCATAATCGTCCGTATTTTATGCTTCAAAGGTAAGTTTTTTCTTCATTTTCTTGACGGCAGTTCTGCTTTTTTTGTATTTTTGGGCATGAATTAATAAAACAAGATATTATGATAACACCGCAAGACAAAGAGTTGCTCGAAAATAAAGGCATCTCCGAAGAACAAATAGCCGAACAGTTGGCTTGTTTCGAAAAAGGTTTTCCATACTTGAAGCTGTCTGCCGCCGCTTCTGTAGAAAAGGGTATACTGGCTCCGGATACGGATGAACAGAAGAAATACCTGGATGCCTGGGAGGCATATACACAAACCGATAAAGTGGTGGTGAAGTTTGTGCCTGCTTCGGGTGCTGCCAGCCGTATGTTCAAGAACTTGTTTGAATTTCTCGGGGCAGACTATGACACTCCCCAGACAAACTTTGAAAAGACTTTCTTTGAGAAAATAGAGAAGTTTGCCTTCTATGATGACTTGAATACCGCTTGCCAGAGGACTGCCGGAAAGGATATACCGGCTTTGGTTGCCGCCGGAAACTACAAGGCGGTTGTTGCTGCCTTACTCGAAGGGGCCGGACTTAACTATGGTGCTCTGCCCAAAGGATTGCTTAAGTTCCATAAGTATGAAGACGGTAGCCGCACGCCGCTGGAAGAGCACTTGGTAGAAGGAGCATTGTATGCTGCCAATAAGAACGGTAAGGTGAATGTGCATTTCACGGTTTCGCCCGAACATCGTGCCTTGTTCACGGCTTTGGTAGACGAAAAGGCTGCCGCTTATGCAAAGAAGTATGGGGTGGATTATAACATCTCTTTTTCGGAACAGAAGCCGAGCACCGATACCATTGCCGCCGATATGGAAAACAAACCCTTCCGCGACAATGGCAAATTGTTGTTCCGTCCCGGCGGTCATGGCGCCTTGATTGAAAACTTGAACGACCTTGATGCGGATATTATCTTCATAAAGAATATAGACAATGTGGTACCCGACAAGCTGAAAGGTGACACCGTATTATATAAGAAACTGATTGCCGGTGTGCTGGTAGCGTTACAGCAGAGAGCGTTTGCTTATCTGCAGTTGCTTGACAGCGGGAAGTATACACACGAGCAAATTCTTGAAGTTCTGCAATTCCTGCAGAAACAACTCTATTGCAAGAATCCGGAGACAAAGAATCTGGAAGATGCCGAGTTGGTTATATATCTGAAAGAGAAGCTGAACCGTCCGATGCGTGTTTGCGGTATGGTGAAGAACGTAGGCGAACCGGGCGGAGGTCCGTTCTTGGCATACAACAGTGACGGTACTATCTCTCTGCAGATTCTGGAAAGTTCGCAGATTGATATGGACGACCCGGAAAAGAAGGAAATGTTTGAAAAAGGTACCCATTTCAATCCGGTGGATTTGGTTTGCGCCGTACGTGACTATAAAGGACATAAGTTCAATCTTGTGAAGTATGTGGATAAAGCCACGGGGTTCATCTCCTATAAGTCCAAGAACGGCAAGGACCTGAAGGCGCTTGAACTTCCCGGTTTGTGGAACGGCGCCATGAGTGATTGGAATACTGTATTTGTAGAAGTGCCTCTGACTACATTCAATCCGGTAAAGACGGTGAATGATTTGTTGAGAGAACAGCACCAATAAAGGAATTTACTATTAGACGATTTACTATTTACTATTGGCTGTGCTGTAATCGGGTAGCGGATGGTGAATAGTAAATCGTCTGATTGTATAGTGTTGAATAGTAAATTGAAAATTGTCAAATAGTAAATAAATAGATAGGATGAAAAAGATTTTATTGTTGGGTTCTGGTGAACTGGGCAAGGAGTTTGTAATTTCCGCCCAACGCAAAGGTCAGTATATTATCGCCTGCGATTCGTATGCCGGAGCGCCTGCCATGCAAGTGGCAGATGAATGTGAAGTATTCAGCATGCTTGATGGAGATGCTTTGGAACGCGTGGTACGCAAACACCAGCCGGATATCATTGTTCCGGAAATCGAGGCTATCCGTACGGAACGTCTGTACGATTTCGAGAAAGAAGGCATTCAAGTGGTGCCCAGTGCACGCGCTGTGAACTTTACTATGAACCGTAAGGCTATACGCGACCTTGCAGCTAAAGAGTTGGGACTGAAAACAGCTAAATATTTTTATGCCAAATCTCTGGATGAACTGAAAATTGCAGCTGAAAAGATAGGTTTCCCATGCGTGGTGAAACCGCTGATGTCCTCTTCCGGCAAAGGCCAGTCTCTCGTAAAGAGTGCCGACGAATTGGAGCATGCTTGGGAATATGGCTGTAATGGTAGCCGTGGAGACATAAAAGAACTTATCATTGAGGAATTCATCAAGTTCGACAGTGAGATAACATTGCTCACCGTAACGCAGAAGAATGGCCCGACCTTGTTCTGCCCGCCTATCGGCCATGTACAGAAGGGTGGGGACTATCGTGAAAGCTTCCAGCCTGCCCATATTGACCCTGCCCATCTAAGGGAGGCGCAGGATATGGCAGAGAAAGTGACCCGTGCCTTGACCGGTGCCGGATTGTGGGGAGTGGAATTCTTTCTCAGCCATGAGAACGGTGTCTATTTCTCCGAACTTTCTCCACGTCCGCACGATACGGGTATGGTAACCCTGGCCGGAACCCAGAATCTGAATGAGTTTGAATTGCACTGTCGTGCGGTGCTTGGTCTGCCTATCCCTGGCATCAAGCAGGAGCGTATAGGAGCCAGTGCTGTCATCCTCTCTCCGATAGCCAGTCAGGAACGTCCCAATTATCGTGGCATGGAAGAGGTTACAAAAGAAGAGGATACTTATCTGCGTATTTTTGGCAAGCCTACTACCCGCGTAAACCGCCGTATGGGTGTAGTGCTGTGTTATGCACCTCTTGACAGTGATCTTGACACGTTGCGCGACAAAGCGAAGCGTATTGCTGATAGGGTAGAGGTATATTAATGATTGGTGATGAATGATTGGTGATTTGTTGATGAATGGATACCATCGACAAATCACCAATCGTCAGTATTAATCATTGAAAAAGAGTCCGGGATAGATCTCTCCTCCAAGTTCTGTTACATCGAGGCTTTGTAATAGTTTTCCATCCGGAGCATAGAACAGTTGGAATTCTTCATCGGAATTGTATTGTTCCACCTCAATTATAATCACTGTGGGATGTTTGGGAAAGGTGATGATTCTTACGTCCCTTAACTTCATGCCGGCCATTGTACTGCTCATGAATGCTTCTGCCACGGGAGCCGGCACTTTTTCCAGTGACTCTACATCCGTTTCAGTCATGACCCACTCCGCTTGTTTATTGAACCAGACATCAACTTCCTGACTATCTGCAATAAATTCTGCCACGTAGCAACCGGCCATTTGCTCCCATTCCACATCCGTTGCTTGAGGATAGAGCTTTTGAAAAGCTGTTTGTATATTTACGGGAAGACGTCCTTCCGCAAAAGCGGACACTGACAGCAAGACAAGTAGTCCTGCCAGACTACCGAATTTGAACTTTTTCATAATCAAGGTTGTTTTGAGTTTTCTGTAAGAACAACCTTGTTGTGTTTTTGTTTCCGGAAATCAGTATATTGGTTGACGCATTTTTAAACATCAGTGAACCGGCCTTTGTATACAAAAGCTTTTTCTCCGAAATCCACTTCCGGCAATACGGCATCTTCCTTGAATAATCCGTAAACAGATGACCCCGAACCACTCATGGAGGCATATACAGCTCCTTGCCGATACATCTCTTCCTTGATTTCTCCGATAGTGGGAAATTGGGGGAATACGCTTTCTTCAAAGTCATTGACCATTCGTCCGTTCCATTCTTCAACGGGAAGTTGGGCAATTTCTTTCAGAGACATTTCCGGATGATGCGGTTTTATTTTTGCAAAGGCATCCCGTGTAGAGACGAAAATGTCCGGCTTCACCAACCATATCCGATATCCTTTCAGTGAGAGGGGAAGGGGAGAAAATATGTTTCCGATACCTTCTGCGTAAGTCGGACGGTTTTTGATGAAGAAGGCACAATCGGCACCCAGCTTGGCGGCATACTCTTCCAGAGTGTCATCCGGCAGTCCGAGTTCAAACTTATTATTCAGAAGCTTCAGCATGAAGGCTGCATCGGCCGAACCGCCACCCAGTCCGGCTCCCGAGGGAATATGCTTGAAGAGATGAATATCTACCGGAGGAAGGTTGAACCGGTCATCCAGTAACTTGTAGGCTTTCACTACCAGGTTACTCTCTGCTTCTCCCTCAATTTCCAGACCTGCTTGATGCAGACGGAACTTTCCGTTTCCTTCGTTCAAGATATTGATTTCCAAAGCATCTTCTATGGGAACCGGATAGAAAATGGTTTCCAGATTATGGTATCCGTCCGGACGCTTTTCTGTGATATTCAGTCCCAGGTTTATTTTGGCATTTGGAAAAGTCAGCATGGCGTTGAAAATTAAGAATTAATAATTTAAAATTAAAAGGAGAAGCTATTGGAGTGCAGCTTCCGAAGACAAAGTTAGTGATTTCTGTTCATAGTAGATTGAAAACTTAACAATGATTTATTTACTGCTTATAAATAAATTCGCTTATCTTTGCCATACGAGCGAAGATAGGCTGCACCTCAACATAACTTTTTCATGCAAGCATGAAAGTTATGTATTCGGTTTGCACTATCTTTGCTTTCCCTTTCTAAAAGGGAAATTCATTTAATTTTTAATTTTCAATTTTTAATTCTTAAAGTGGCAGAACAAAGAAGAACATCCCGTACTCCGAAAGGAAAGGCACCACAGCCCGTAACAGACTACGGACGTATCCAGCCGCAAGCGCCGGAGCTGGAAGAAGCTGTCTTGGGAGCCTTGATGATTGAGAAGGACGCTTATTCGCTGGTAAGTGAAATTCTTCGTCCGGAGTCATTCTATGAGCATAGACATCAGTTGATATATTCCGCTATTACCGATTTGGCCGTGAATCAGAAGCCGGTCGATATCCTCACCGTGAAGGAGCAACTTTCCAAGCGGGGAGAACTGGAGGAAGTGGGCGGACCGTTCTATATTACCCAACTCAGCAGTAAGGTGGCATCTTCTGCGCACATCGAATATCATGCCCGTATCATTGCACAGAAAGCATTGGCACGTGAACTGATAACTTTTACCAGCAATATCCAGAGCAAGGCTTTCGACGAGACGCTGGACGTGGACGATTTGATGCAGGAGGCCGAAGGAAAGCTGTTCGAGATTTCCCAGCAGAACATGAAGAAGGATTATACGCAGATTAATCCTGTCATTGCCGAAGCCTATGATTTGATTCAGAAAGCTGCCGCCCGTACCGATGGTTTGAGTGGTTTGGAAAGTGGTTATACCAAGCTGGACAAGATGACTTCCGGATGGCAGAAGTCCGACCTCATCATTATTGCAGCCCGTCCTGCCATGGGTAAAACGGCATTCGTGCTTTCCATGGCGAAGAACATTGCCGTGAATTTCCGTAATCCCGTAGCGCTGTTCTCGCTTGAAATGAGTAACGTGCAGCTGGTGAACCGTCTGATTTCCAATGTGTGCGAGATTCCGAGTGAGAAAATCAAGAGTGGCCAGTTGGCGGACTATGAATGGCAGCAGTTGGATTACAAACTGCGTGACTTGCTGGATGCTCCGCTTTATGTGGATGATACGCCTTCTTTGTCGGTATTCGAACTCCGTACGAAGGCACGGCGTCTGGTACGTGAGCACGGAGTGAAGATTATCATCATCGACTACCTTCAGCTGATGAATGCAAGCGGAATGTCTTTCGGTAGCCGTCAGGAAGAAGTTAGTACCATTTCGCGTTCATTGAAAGGTTTGGCCAAGGAGCTGAACATTCCTATCATCGCTCTGTCGCAGTTGAACCGTGGTGTGGAGAACCGTGAAGGCGAGGAAGGCAAGCGTCCCCAGTTGAGTGACCTTCGTGAATCCGGTGCCATCGAGCAGGATGCCGATATGGTGTGCTTCATTCACCGTCCCGAATATTACAAGATTTATACTTCTGCCGATGGCAGTGACTTGCGCGGTATGGCGGAAATCATCATAGCAAAGCACCGTAACGGTGCTGTGGGGGATGTGCGTCTGAGATTTATCGGACAGTACACCCGTTTCCAGAATCCGGAGGATGATATGGTTATCCCACCTCCGACGGAGGGTGGAGGAGCTACATTCGGTTCACGTATGAATGCGCCTATCGGAAGTACGGCAACACCGCCACCTCCATCGGCTGCTGATTTTCCGCCACAGACGGACAACCCGTTTGGAGGTGTGGGGTCGGACGGGCCATTACCTTTCTGATGTATTTTTATGGCTACACCCTTTGCCTTGAATGCCTATACCATCGTAGAGTGATGGCTACACCTTTAGGCACAAAGGGTGTAGCCATTTAAAATGCTGTATTTTAGCCTATTTGCTTGCTCTAAAGCCTTCAGTGTGGACAGTAAGAACGTCAATCTTACTTTTGCTCCCTTTTCCGCTTTGATTGTGCCTCGGGTATCTGCCGTTCTGTGTTTATTTTATCAGTGGATAGAGTATCTTGTTTTATTTCTTGTTCCTTTCTCAGCCGGTTGAGTTTCCATCTGTTCCAGAAAAGGAGTTCACTCCATTTGTTGAAATCCTTTTTGAAGATAATACCAATACCTTGTGTTGTCAGATTTGTCCGGGTGTAGTAGCGGTCGTTCGTTTCGTTGTACGCTTTCAGGCGGATGTCTCCGGAACGGTTGACGAGCCATTCCGCTTCAAAGTCTCCCACAAAATTGGTATTTGCCATCGGATTGTCACGATAACCAAAATTACCATTGATAAGTAGTCGGTTATTCAATAATTGCCCCGAAAGCATGGTCTCGAACTCCATGTCTGTCCAGCCTCTTTCACCGGTACTGAAATTGGTGCCGAAGTTCCAGTTATTAACATCGAGAATGTTCGATAAAGCGTTATTCAACTGTCCGGAAAGGGTGGATGAAACAACACTGGACATCATATTCGAATTCTGGGTGGCTCCCAAGTTTTCCGGGGTATAGAACTTGCCGATAGCCAACAGATAGAGTATCTGCATGTTCATTTGCTCGTCAGTAGGAATATAGTTACGGACAATGGCCTGCACTTCATCGCGTTCGTTGGGCAGCTCGATGTCGAATTTTACATCGGGTGAAGTCAATTGTCCGGTAAGGTCCATCATACAGTTCACTTTTACATTTGTTTGGCTGATGTAGCCGGAGGTTGCCTCGTTGGGCATTAGGTCATTTAAGGATGCTGAGTTGACCGTATAGCCTGCTTTTATGTCCAGAGTGGCATCCAGCGGCGAACCGTTGAATGTAATGGTACTTCCATCCCTGATAATAAAGTCCTTTCGGATAACCTCTTGCAGACTGAATTTATAGACTCCCTGGCTTATTCGGTAACTGCCGAACATCTTTACATCTCCTTTATTGAAGAACTCAGTACGGATATTTCCGGTTCCCCGTCCACTGATATAGTCGCCGGCGATAGGGTCCATGATAATCTTCATGGTAGCGTCGGGGGTGGCGTCTACCAAGAGATTCAGCCGGATGTCAGTGTCGCTCTCTTTCTCTTCCTCGATTTCCTTTTGGGCAATCTCGTAGTCGGAAAGGCGGACAGAGTCTTGTACGGCACGGCGTGGCGTCTTGTCCACAAACTTGATGAACTGGTTGCTGACCGCTGTAGATACGTTATCCTTTATATAGGTAAAGGTGGTGTTACGATTGGTAGTCATTGCAACGTCAATGTTAACGCCATCTTGGGCATTACCGGCAATAGTGGCATTCCCCGTACCGTAGACGGTGCCGTAGAAGGGATAGTCCGGTGATTCTTTGGTATTCATCACCAGCATGTCGTTGACATTGAAATTGAAACGGTACTCCAGGTTCTTGAAATGCTGATAGTGCAGATAGCCGCTCATGCTGCCTTGATGCCCTTGCGTGTCGAAAATGCGGTTGTTGCGGAAGGTCAACCCGCCGGGCTCGATGTAGATGCTGTCTTTGACGGAGAAAGTGGTGTTGAGCACGTCTACCTTCATGGAAGCATCGCCGAATACACGCCCTTCCATGGTGAGAGCCTTGAATTTGCCATAGAAATGTACATGGCCGGTGGCACGTCCGTTGAATTCGGGCGTGATGTTGCTCATATAATGATGTATAAACTTCAAGTTGGTACCGCCCGCTTCAATTTGGAGATCCAATGAACTGGTGGGCTTCAAGGGATAGACATAGCCATACACATGGCTTTTGGCGATATCTTTCTCCTGGATATGGGCATCCAGATAGATGCCCTTCACATCGTGATGCCATTCTCCGTGTATGTTGGCGTCCCCCAGCAAGCCTTCGTTCAATCCGAGGTTGCGGATAAACAAATCGGTGCTCATGACGGGTTTTTCCAGTACTCCGCTGGCGAAAGCCGGACCGGTGGCTTCTCCTTTGAAATTGACTCCGAGGTCTGCAATGTCGAACACATAACCGATGTTGATTTCCTTCAAATCCAGACGTACTGTATCTTCGGGATGTGGTGAAACGATGCCATTGATACGCAAGTGCCGGTCTTTATGGCTGAAGTAGAAATCATTGACATACACTTTGCCGGAGTCGAGTACTACCTGGGAAGGATGTATATCCCACAGTGTATCGTTCAGTATCACGTTGGTGGGCTGGACATCAATGACGGTTTTTAAGGGGGGAAGTTTCCTCTTGTTTTCATTCGCTTCTTTCTGTTCACGGATGAAGTGGGCGACGGCGGCGAGTTTCCCGCTGTAGGTTACAGTGCTGCTGTTACCCCAGTTCAGCGTGGTCTGTATGCTGTTGTTCTGGGCTTGCGCTTCTAAAGCTATATTGACAGCGCCGCTTGATTTACGGTTGCTGAAGCGTAGGCGTGTATGAAACTGGTCACCGGGATTCTCGCAAAGGAACATTCCGGATTCGATGAATTTGTTTTCATAGCGGAGACGAGGAAAATAGCCTTCTACACGGAGCCGCTGTGCCTTGTCATTGAAGTATCCTTTAATGGTGGAATGGGTATATACTTTTACCGGAATCTGAAAGACGGTGGAGAGCAGTTCCGTATTGTAAATGTGCATGTCGAAATGGAAATTGTTCTCCGTCTCTATGGGTTTCTTGTCTGGCAGAATCAAGGCGGGGATATAACGACGCATGATATTCAGTACACTGGCAGGCAGGGTACGATAAGAATAATCGCCTTCTATGCTACCTTGGAGAAAGTTGGATTGGATGGTCAGCCGTTTCTGGTTTTCGCTTTCTCTTATGGCGGATATCTTCAGGTTGTCCAGGAAGTATTGTGTTTCCGGAGCTGCGAACGATAAGCTGTCAATGTTGATTTCACCGTTCATCTCGTCAATGGAACCGCCGGTGAAGTCCGCCTTGACTTTGACTGATATTTCCGTATCTTCATAGTTGGGTGTCAGATGTAGGGCATGAGGACGAAATTTGTCGATGCTTGCCTGAAAGTTGAAAGTCGGTACCCGACTGGCGGTATTGATGGTACCGTTCAAAATAACAGAACCATTGGTGTCATCCAAGGCGATTTTTCCCGTGAAGCCTCCCTGCTTGTATTCTCCATCTAGGGTGATATTTTCGTAATTGTAGTCGCTGTAATCAATGGAGGCAACCAGCCCTTTCAGCAGTACGGACGGGTATTGGTTTTCGTAATGGCTGCTGTTGACATCCAGATTGAAAGTTACTTTACCCAGTTTTTTGTTACCCAGCATCTTGCCCAGCTCAAACTCTTTGGTTTTCACTGCACCGGAATAGGCAAAATAACCTTTATCTTTGTTAGAACTTAGTTTTACGTCAGTTTGGATGGTTCCGATGTCAGTGCGTACTTGTCCGTAAGTTACGAGGTCTGTGAAGTAGCCCGAGACTTCTCCACGGAAGGAAACCGTTCCTAAGTGTTGCAGGACGGGAGGTACTCCATTATAGTTCTTGCTGAAATTCCGGACAAAGAAGGCAATTCCTTCCGGGTCTGCGTACAAATTGGACAAATTACCGAATATATAAGCATTTTCCGGATGGGAAAGGTCTTGTAGAGATACGTCTCCCCTCAGATAAAAATGATTTCCGACAGAGACGGAAAGGTGCGGGCAATTCAGTTGATTGATGGTGCCGTCTGTCTGTACCTCTACTTGCAATTTTTCCTTGAAGGAACCAAAAGCCGGAACAAAAGCCGATAAATCCTGCAAGGCGATTTGAGAGGGCAGCAAATGGAATGAGAAACGGACATCTTGGGCAAGATTGTCAAACGCCCCCAGACTGTCATAATCCATGTGTATAGTATCCATTGCCAAAGAGGTGTTGGGGAGGTCGATGGCGAAATTTTCGATTTTCATCCGTTGGTCATTGCCGATAACCTTTAGGCTTAGTTTCTTCAATTCAAATCCGGAATGTTCTTCTTCGATGCTCAGACGCTTGATGGCAGCATTGATAGAATCATTTTGCAATGCTTTTAGGGAGATGTTTGCAATAATGTTACGCAAGCGGAGATGCTGTGGATTGAACTTTCCCGGAGTCTCTTTCTCGGACAGCACATCATATGAAACCTTTCCGCGGCGTATCAGTAAGGAATTGATACGGAGATCCAGGTTATTTTTCTTTTGAACCGTATCTTTGGATGCGAATGCGTCGAGTACAAACTGAAAATTAGGTTTATCCTTGGGAGTCTGCTTGTTCAGATTGATGTTAAAGCCGAACAATTGTATGTTACTGATGGATATTTTGCCGCTGAATAGGGGGAGAATATCGAATTTGGCAGAAAGACGGGTCACCTTCAGCATTTCCTTGCTAGACTGGTCGTCCAGGAGCAGGTCGTCGATGATGATGCGGTTCAGCAATCCTATGTTTATTCGCCCAATGGAAATCTTGCTGTCCAGTATGGAAGCCAGTTCATTGGCAACAAATACAGACATTTGTCGCTGAACGGATGGAATGTTCAGCAACAATATGGTACCGATATACAATCCCAATACAATACCGAGTACCCAGCGTACTGTTTTTTTTAGCTTTCTGATAGGCGGTTAATTTTTATAATCAGCCAACAAAAATATGAAATAATACGTTATGAATCGTACTTTTATCACTACTTTTGCAGCGTTTAAACGTAAATAAACATTATGAGTACAATAATCTTGGGAATAGAATCTTCTTGTGATGACACTTCTGCAGCTGTCATCAAAGATGGTTATCTGCTTTCGAATGTGGTGGCCAGCCAAGCTGTGCATGAAGCATACGGCGGGGTAGTGCCTGAACTGGCTTCCCGCGCGCACCAACAAAATATAGTTCCGGTAGTGCATGAGGCATTGAAACGCGCCGGAGTAACTAAAGAGGAATTGAGTGCTGTGGCTTTTACACGTGGACCGGGATTGATGGGGTCATTGTTGGTGGGGGTATCTTTCGCCAAAGGGTTCGCCCGTTCATTAGGCATTCCCATGATTGATGTTAATCATTTGACTGGCCATGTTTTAGCTCATTTCATTAAAGCAGAAGGTGAAGATAATGTGCAGCCGGAATTTCCTTTCCTCTGCTTGCTGGTTTCCGGTGGAAACTCACAGATTATCTTGGTGAAAGCCTATAACGATATGGAAATTTTGGGGCAGACCATTGATGATGCCGCCGGTGAAGCCATTGACAAATGCTCGAAGGTAATGGGATTGGGATATCCAGGTGGTCCGATTATTGACAAACTGGCTCGGCAAGGTAATCCTAAAGCCTTCTCGTTCAGCAAACCGCATATTCCAGGGTTGGATTATAGTTTCAGCGGACTTAAGACCTCGTTTCTTTACTCTCTGCGCGACTGGATGAAGGACGACCCCGATTTCATCGAACATCACAAGACGGATTTGGCGGCATCACTGGAAGCTACCGTTGTAGATATCTTGATGGATAAGTTGCGCAAAGCTGCCAAACAATATAAAATAAAGGAAGTGGCTGTTGCAGGAGGCGTTTCTGCCAATAACGGATTGCGTAATGCTTTCCGTGAGCATGCCGGGAAGTATGGTTGGAAAATATTTATTCCGAAGTTCAGCTACACAACGGATAACGCTGCCATGATTGCCATTACCGGATACTTCAAGTATATGGATAAGGATTTTTGTCCGATGGAAGCACCTGCTTATTCACGCGTAACTTTAGGATAATATATAATAAGGTATGAAGTTGGAAGAAAAGGTAGGAGAGCTGCTGAAAGCAAAGAAATTGTCCCTTTCCACCGCAGAAAGTTGTACGGGTGGAGGGATTGCCGCTCTGATTACTTCCGTTCCCGGCAGTTCGGAATACTTTAATGGTAGTATAGTGGCGTATTCCAATGAAATAAAGATGTCTTTGCTGCATGTATCTGCCGAAACTTTGGAAAAACATGGAGCAGTAAGCCGCGAAACTGTTACAGAAATGGTGAAAGGTGCGATGAAAACGCTGAAAACAGATTGTGCAGTGGCTACTTCCGGTATTGCAGGTCCTGGAGGTGGGACTCCGGAAAAACCGGTGGGTACGGTGTGGATAGCCGCTGCCTATAAAAATGAAATCGTTTCCATGAAGCAGGAGGGAGACGAGGGAAGAAAGGGAAATGTGGAAAAAGCAATTCAAAATGCCCTTTTGTTGCTTTGTGAGAAGCTGAAATGAGGAAAAAATGCTATCATACAGTGAATTATTTTAAGAAAAACTTGTTTGGTAACGATAAAAGTGCTTACTTTGCGCTCTGTTTGAAATAGGCAAAAAAGAAAACTATAAAATTAAGATAGAAATGTCAAAGATTTGTCAAATTACCGGAAAGAAGGCCATGATTGGCAACAATGTTTCACACTCAAAGAGAAGAACAAAGAGAACCTTTGATTTGAACTTGTTTAACAAGAAGTTCTACTATGTAGAGCAGGATTGCTGGATCAGCCTTAGCATTTGCGCTAATGGTTTGCGCATTATTAATAAGAAAGGACTGGACGCTGCTTTGAAAGATGCGGTAGCTAAAGGTTATTGTGATTGGAAAAGCATTAAAGTTATTGGCTAAAGTAGAGGAGAATACTGATTATGGCAAAGAAAGCAAAAGGTAACAGAGTACAGGTGATTCTGGAATGCACAGAACACAAGGATAGCGGTATGCCGGGTACTTCTCGTTATATTACGACGAAGAACAGAAAGAATACCACAGAGAGATTGGAGTTGAAGAAATACAACCCGATTCTGAAGAGAGTGACAGTACATAAAGAAATTAAATAATAAATCTATAACTTATGGCAAAGAAAGCGGTAGCAACCTTGCACGAAGGAAGCAAAGAAGGACGTTCTTATACAAAGGTTATCAAAATGGTGAAGTCTCCTAAGACTGGTGCTTACATCTTTGATGAACAGATGGTCCGTAATGAAGATGTTCAGAACTTCTTTAAGAAATAAGATAAATACAGTGGCTGTAAAGCGCTGATGACTTATAAAGATCCCCTTGTCGGTATTTCCGGTAAGGGGATTTCTTTTTAAAAAGAGGACGAAGTTTTTAATATTCGTCAGTTTTGTTATATCTTTGCTGAAAATGCGAAGATAGGCTGCACCTCGGCATAAAAAATGAACGGGTTCATTTTATTCTGCATCCGGTTTGCACTATCTTTGCAGGGAATGCGAAAACAGGTTGCATAAAAATAATTAGTGTATGGGATTTTTTAGTTTTTTCTCCAAGGAAAAAAAGGAAACATTAGATAAAGGATTATCTAAGACCAAAGAAAGTGTGTTTGGCAAGATTGCGCGTGCCGTGGCAGGAAAGTCAAAAGTTGATGATGAAGTATTGGATAATCTGGAAGAGGTGTTGATAACTTCGGATGTGGGCGTGGAAACGACACTGAAAATTATTGAACGTATCGAAAAGCGTGCAGCAGCCGACAAATATATGAATGCCACTGAGCTGAATCATATTTTACGTGATGAAATCGCAGCGTTGCTTACAGAGAATAATTCGGAGGATGTGGATGACTTTGAAGCACCGATTGCGAAGAAACCATACGTCATTATGGTAGTGGGCGTCAATGGTGTAGGGAAGACTACTACGATTGGCAAACTGGCTTATCAATTCAAGAAAGCCGGAAAGTCTGTTTATCTGGGTGCTGCCGATACTTTCCGTGCTGCTGCTGTGGAGCAGTTGGTGATATGGGGTGAACGGGTAGGTGTACCTGTTGTAAAGCAGAAAATGGGTGCTGACCCGGCTTCTGTCGCTTTTGACACACTGAGTTCCGCAACTGCCAATAATGCCGATGTGGTAATTATAGATACAGCAGGACGCCTTCATAATAAAGTCGGTTTGATGAATGAACTGACGAAAATCAAGAATGTGATGAAGAAGGTTGTTCCTGATGCTCCAAATGAGGTGTTGCTTGTGTTGGATGGCTCAACCGGACAGAATGCATTCGAACAAGCCAAGCAGTTCACTCTGGCAACGGAGGTTACGGCAATGGCTGTTACAAAGTTGGACGGAACAGCCAAGGGTGGCGTAGTCATCGGCATTTCAGACCAGTTTAAAATTCCGGTTAAATATATTGGATTGGGTGAAGGAATGGAAGATTTGCAGGTGTTCCGTAAAAAGGAATTTGTTGATTCACTGTTCGGGGAGAATGCATGAAACGGAAGACTATAGATATCATCACTTTAGGATGTTCTAAAAACCTGGTGGATTCGGAACATTTGATGCGTCAGTTGGAGGAAGTGGGATTCCATGTGACACATGATGCGGAAAGACCGAAGGGACAGATTGCCGTAATCAATACTTGCGGTTTCATCGGTGACGCCAAGGAGGAATCCATTAATATGATTCTGGAATTTGCGCAGGCCAAGGAGGAAGGAAACTTGGAGAAGCTTTATGTAATGGGTTGCCTTTCGGAACGTTATCTGAAGGAATTGGCCGTTGAAATTCCCCAGGTGGATAAATTCTATGGTAAATTCAATTGGAGAGAGTTGTTGCAGGATTTGGGAAAGGCCTATCATGACGAGCTGCACATAGAGCGCACATTGACCACTCCCAAGCATTATGCCTATTTGAAGATATCCGAAGGATGTGACCGTAAATGTTCTTATTGCGCTATTCCCATCATTACGGGACGGCATGTGTCGCGCCCGATGGAGGAGATACTTGACGAGGTGAAGTATTTGGTTGCACGGGGTGTAAAGGAATTCCAGGTTATAGCCCAGGAGTTGACCTATTACGGAGTAGATTTATATAAGAAGCAAATGTTGCCCGAGCTTGTTGAGCGGATTTCGGATATTCCCGGAGTGGAGTGGATACGCTTGCATTATGCCTATCCGGCACATTTTCCGGCTGATTTATTCCGTGTGATGCGCGAGCGTGACAATGTATGCAAATATATGGATATTGCCCTGCAACATATCAGTGACAATATGCTGCAAAAGATGCGTCGCCATGTGACGAAGGATGAGACGTATAAGCTGATAGAACAATTCCGTGAGGAGGTTCCCGGTATTCATCTCCGTACTACACTGATGGTGGGGCATCCAGGAGAAACTGAAGCCGATTTTGAGGAGCTGAAAGAGTTTGTCCGTAAAGTGCGTTTCGATAGAATGGGGGCTTTTGCGTATTCGGAAGAAGAAGGGACGTATGCCGCTGCTGAATATGAGGATTCTATTCCCCAGGAAGTGAAACAAGCGCGCTTGGATGAGTTAATGTCTATTCAACAAGGCATTTCAGGGGAGTTGAGTGCGGAGAAAGTAGGCAGGCAGATGAAAGTAATCATTGACCGGCTGGAAGGCGAATATTATATTGGACGTACAGAATTTGATTCTCCCGAAGTGGATCCTGAGGTTTTGATTGAGCGTGGAGACAGGGCGTTGCATATAGGTAACTTTTACCACGTAGAGATAGTAAATTCCGATGATTTCGACCTTTTTGGACGAATAATTTAAAGATTTTTCCTTATCTTCTTGCATATGTGAAGAAGATTTGCTAATATAGCACCGTAGTTCAATTTAAAGGCTTACATTTTGAATAACAAAGAGTTTACTTCTGAATTGTCGCGGAGGTTAGGGTACACATTGAAAGATACTTCTGAGCTGGTTGCTTCATTGCTGGCAGATATGACACGGCAGTTGGAGGAGGGGAATATTATCTCTATACAAGGGTTCGGTACATTCGAAGTGAAAAAGAAGGCAGAGCGTATATCTGTGAATCCGACTACAAAGCAACGTATGCTGGTGCCTCCCAAATTGGTGTTGACCTATAAGCCGAGTACATTGTTAAAGGATAAGTTTAAGTAACCGGCTTTTAAAAAATCTCCCGTATTATGAACGAGAAACTGAACATACAAGACCTGATTGACACGCTGGCTGAAAGGCATGGCATGAGCAAGAAGAATGCGGATAGTTTTGTGAAAGAATTCTTCCAGCTGATTGAGGAGTCTTTGGAGAAGGACAAATATGTGAAGATACGAGGTTTGGGGACTTTCAAGCTGATAGATGTCGGGAGTCGTGAAAGCGTTAATGTGAATACGGGGGAAAGGTTTGAGATACAAGGGCATACAAAAGTGTCGTTTACACCGGAACCGGCTTTGAAAGATATTATCAATAGACCATTTTCGCATTTTGAAACTGTAGTTTTGAATGACGCTACGGTGCTTGAGGACACCCTGCAGGAAAATGACAGTGAAGATGATGAAGATACTGAAATCAAAACTCCGGAACAAGAGGTGGAGGAGAAGGTTGCCTTAGTGGAAGAAGCCACGATAGAAGAACCTTTGGTGGAAACTGTAGTCGAAGAGCCGTTAGTTGAGCCCGAACCGGAAGTTGAAGAGGAGAAACCGGAAAAAACTGAACCTGAAGCAATGCCTGAAAATATAGTTGCTGTTGAACCGGAACCGTCTGAGCCAGTGATAAAAGATACGGCAGATTCTTCGACTATGAAATATTTTATAGGCATCGTTGTATTTGTAGTGTTGTTGTGTGGTGGTGCCGTAGCTTTCATGTATTATCCGGACTTGCTTGACAAACTTACTGCAAAGCCTCTTGTAGAAGAGGTTGCAGATTCGGATGTGAAGGAATCTGTTACTGAAAAGGTGGATGTCCCTGCCGGTCAAGACAATATTGCCTTGACAGACAGCATTGTTTCAAAAGATGTTGTAGTTCCTGCCCGGACAGATACTGTGGCAGAAACTGTTGCTACAACAACTCCTGCGCTTACAACAACTCCAAAGGAAAATGTACAGGCACAGTCTCCCGCTCCTAAAAAAGAGCAGAAAAAGACAGTTGCACCGTTTGAGCCGGATTCTGTGGGGTATACGATTGTGGGAACAGAAACCACTTATACCATCAAGGAAGGGGAAACGCTGACTAGGGTAGCGCTTCGTTTTTATGGGACAAAAGCTCTTTGGCCTTATATCGTGAAGCATAATCCCGGCGTAATCAAGAATCCGGATAATGTACCTTATGGTACCACTATCAAGATACCGAAATTAGCCAAGAAGCAGTAAAAAATTACTGCTTCTTTTTTGTTAAATACTAAACTCTATGAAAGTAGTTTAATCTAAAAGGTTTCGCATAGTTTTTTAATAAAAATTAGTTGGTATGGTTAATTTATTCCCGTACTTTTGGGAGCGAAAAAAATAATTGCCGGTTCAAAACCGGATAAATGAAGAAATTAAACATTAAAAAATAGATTGATTTATGGCTGAAACAATTGACATCCGCGAACTGAATGAGCGGATTGAAAGACAAAGTGCTTTCGTTACCAATCTTACCACAGGTATGGACCAGGTCATTGTAGGACAAAAGCATCTGGTAGAGTCGTTGTTAATTGGTTTGTTGTCCGATGGACATGTGTTGTTGGAAGGTGTGCCCGGTTTGGCAAAGACTTTAGCTATCAAGACGCTTGCTTCGTTGATTGATGCGCAATACAGCCGCATTCAGTTTACGCCTGACTTGTTGCCTGCCGACGTAATAGGTACAATGGTTTACAGCCAGAAGGATGAAACGTTCCAAGTAAAAAAAGGTCCGGTCTTCGCAAACTTTGTTTTGGCTGATGAAATCAACCGTGCTCCGGCCAAAGTACAGAGTGCTTTGCTGGAAGCCATGCAGGAACGTCAAGTTACTATCGGCAATGAAACTTTCGGGTTGCCCAAACCATTCCTGGTGCTTGCCACACAGAATCCTATCGAGCAGGAAGGTACTTATCCGCTGCCCGAAGCGCAAGTGGACCGTTTCATGCTGAAAGTCGTAATAGACTATCCGAAGCTGGAAGAGGAGAAACTGATTATCCGTCAGAATATCAATGGTGATAAATTTGAAGTGAAGCCCATTTTGAAGGCAGACGAAATTATTGAAGCTCGTAAAGTGGTTCGCCAGGTGTATCTGGATGAGAAAATAGAAAAATATATTGTTGATATTGTATTTGCTACCCGTTATCCGGAAAAATATGATTTAAAAGAACTGAAAGACATGATTGGTTTCGGCGGTTCGCCCCGTGCTTCCATCAACTTGGCCTTGGCTGCCCGTAGCTACGCGTTCATCAAGCGTCGCGGTTATGTCATTCCGGAGGATGTGCGCGCTGTGGCACACGACGTACTTCGCCACCGTATCGGCTTGACTTACGAGGCGGAAGCCAGCAATATGACATCTGATGAAATCGTCAGCAAGATACTGAACAAGGTTGAAGTGCCCTAACGCATAATAGAGGTTTTCGTAAACTTGAGGTTTACAATCCTATACCTGAGGTTTAGCGTCGTAAACCTTAGGGTTGAGTACCGAAAACCTCACCCCTTTTCATAGGGAAGTTTCTGTTATAAACTAAATTGCGCTTGTGTGCTTAAATGAGATTATTAAAATAAATCAATGGAAACAACAGAACTTTTGAAGAAAGTCCGTCAGATTGAGATAAAGACGCGCGGATTGTCCAACAATATCTTTGCCGGGCAGTATCACTCTGCCTTCAAGGGTAGAGGTATGGCATTCTCCGAGGTGCGCGAGTATCAGTTTGGCGACGACATACGCGACATTGACTGGAATGTGACCGCCCGCTTCAACAAGCCTTACGTCAAGGTGTTTGAGGAGGAGCGCGAATTGACAGTGATGTTGTTGGTAGATGTTTCCGGTAGTTTGGAGTTCGGTACGGTAAAGCAGATGAAGAAGGATATGGTGACGGAAATTGCCGCTACACTGGCATTCTCTGCCATTCAGAATAATGACAAGATTGGTGTCATCTTCTTTTCGGACCGGATTGAGAAGTTTATTCCGCCCAAGAAGGGACGTAAGCATATACTTTACATCATCCGCGAACTGATAGATTTTCATGCGGAAAGCCGGAGGACGAACATCCGTTTGGGATTGGAATATCTGACGAATGTGATGAAACGCCGTTGCACGGCATTTGTCTTGTCCGACTTCATCGACCAGGAAAGTTTCAAGAACGCCATGACCATTGCCAATCGTAAGCATGACCTGGTTGCCGTTCAGGTGTACGACCGTCGTGTGGAAGAATTGCCACCCGTAGGACTGATGAAGATTAGGGATGCCGAGACGGGACATGAGCAGTGGATTGACACCTCCTCGCGTGCCGTGCGCCGTGCCCATCATGATTGGTGGGTGAACAAGCAGGCGGAATTGAATGAAACGTTTACCAAGAGTAATGTCGACAATGTGTCGGTACGTACCGACCAGGATTATGTCAAGGCATTGATGAATTTGTTTGCGAAACGAAATTAATCGGAAAATGAAAAGATATTTATTTCTGATAGCGTTATTGATAGCATGGTCGGGAAGGGTAGTAGCCCAGTCGGTAACGGTAGATGCTACGATTGACTCTTTGCAGATTCTTATTGGAGAGCAGGCAAAGATAAAGCTTCAAGTATCTCTGGATGCCGATAAGCGTGCCATATTCCCGGTATATACCGATACGCTGGTGAATGGGGTTGAAATTATTGATGTGGCCAAGCCGGATACGCAACTGCTGAATGATGGCCGGCGTGCATTGATAACTCAAGAGTATACAGTTACCTCTTTCGACTCGGCTCTTTATTATCTGCCGCCTATGGAAGTGACAGTGGATAATGAGAAGTATCGCTCCAAAGCGTTGGCCTTGAAAGTATATTCGGTGAATGTCCCGTTAGACCCGGAGAATCCGGAACAGTTCTTCGGTCCCAAAACAGTGATGCAAGCGCCTTTTGCCTGGGAAGACTGGTATGGTCTTATGGCTTGTGGTGCGCTGATTATCCCGATAGGGATATTACTTGTCTATCTGATAATGCGCTTCTTCGACAATAAGCCTATTATCCGTAAGGTGAAGGTAGAACCTAAGCTGCCTCCCCATCAGTTGGCTATGCAGGAGATAGAACGTATCAAGAATGAGAAGGTATGGCAGAAAGGGGAACCGAAGGAATATTATACGGAATTGACTGATGCTCTTCGTACATATATAAAAGACCGTTTTGGTTTCAATGCTTTGGAAATGACTTCTACGGAAATCATAGACAAGTTGCTGGAAATGAAAGATAAGGAAGCAATATCGGATTTGCGTGAATTGTTCCAGACTGCTGATTTGGTGAAATTTGCCAAGCATAATCCATTGATGAACGAAAATGACGCTAACCTGATTAATGCCATTGACTTTATTAATGAAACCAAGGAGAAAGAAGAGGAGAATGCCAAGCCGCAGCCTACGGAGATTACCATTATCGAGAAACGTTCTTTGCGTACCAAGGTTTTGCTGGGAACGGGTATTGTAGTGTTGGCTGTAGCCCTTGTCAGTTCATTGATATATATCGGATTGGAGTTGTATAATTATTTTGCTTAATACAGGAAAAGTGACTTCAATCGGATATACATGAGTGAAAAGTGAGGGATGTTTGGAGCGAAGCTGAATTGTAAATCGTTAAATCGTACATAAATATGGTTTTTGCCAATATTGAATATTTATTTTTGCTGCTGTTGCTTATACCTTATATAGTATGGTATATTATGAAGCGGAAGAATAGTGAAGCTACGCTTCAGATTTCGGATGCCCGTGTGTATGCCCATACCCCTAAAAGCTATAAGAACTATTTGTTGCATGTACCGTTTGTATTGCGGATAATTGCCTTGATACTGATTATTCTTGTTTTGGCACGTCCGCAAACCACCGATAGCTGGCAGAACAGTGAGATTGAGGGTATTGATATCATGCTTGCTATGGACGTTTCTACCAGTATGCTGGCCGAAGACCTGAAACCTAACCGGTTGGAAGCGGCGAAGGATGTGGCGGCAGAGTTTATTAACGGACGTCCGAATGACAATATAGGTATAACTTTGTTTGCTGGAGAAAGCTTTACGCAATGTCCGTTGACAGTAGACCATGCCGTATTGTTGAACTTGCTTAAAGATATGAAGTGCGGGCTGATTGAAGACGGAACGGCAATCGGTATGGGTATTGCCAATGCCGTTACCCGTTTGAAGGATAGCAAGGCAAAGTCGAAAGTCATTATTCTGCTGACGGACGGTGTCAATAATAAAGGTGATATTTCTCCTTTGACGGCTGCTGAAATAGCCAAGAGTTTTGGCATTCGCGTTTATACTATTGGGGTAGGAACCAATGGTATGGCTCCTTATCCTTATCCGGTAGGCGGAACAGTGCAATATGTCAATATGCCCGTCGAAATTGATGAAAAGACTTTGACACAGATTGCCGGAACAACGGAAGGTAACTATTTCCGTGCCACCAGCAACTCGAAGTTGAAGGAAGTGTACGAGGAGATAGACAAGCTGGAGAAAACAAAATTGAATGTAAAAGAATACAGCAAGCGCCAGGAAGAGTACCGCTGGTTTGCGTTGGCTGCTTTCTTGTGCGTATTACTGGAGGTACTGTTACGCAACTCTATATTGAAGAAGATACCGTAAAAACGGAGAATGTCTTTTAGTGTATCAGTCATTGCGTAGCCAAATTGTAAATTGTAAATTGCTAAATTGTAAATAAAAAGATGTTTCGATTTGAAGAACCTGCATATTTGTACTTGTTGCTGCTGCTGCCTTTATTGGCGGCCTTCTACTTGTACTCCAATTATCGGAGGAGGAAAGCCATTCGTAAATTTGGTGACCCTATACTGATGGCACAGCTAATGCCGGATGTTTCCAAATACCGTCCGGATGTGAAGTTTTGGTTGGTTTTTGCGGCTATCGGGTTGTTCACGGTACTGCTGGCACGTCCGCAGTTTGGTTCCAAACTGGAGACGGTAAAACGCCAGGGAGTGGAAGTGATGATTGCGTTGGATATATCCAATTCCATGCTGGCACAAGACGTACAGCCAAGCCGCTTGCAGAAGGCAAAACGGCTGGTGGCGCAGTTGGTAGATAAGATGCAGAATGACAAGGTCGGTATGATTGTTTTTGCAGGTGACGCATTTACCCAGTTGCCTATTACGAGTGATTATATTTCTGCCAAGATGTTTTTGGAGTCCATCGACCCTTCGCTGATTTCCAAGCAAGGTACGGCAATTGGAGCTGCAATAAATCTGGCTGCCCGGAGTTTTACACCTCAAGAAGGAGTGGGACGTACTGTTATTGTCATCACCGACGGTGAAAACCATGAAGGTGGTGCCGTAGAAGCAGCTAAGGCTGCTGCAGAGAAAGGTATCCAGGTCAATGTATTAGGGGTAGGTATGCCTGAGGGTGCCCCTATTCCAATAGAGGGTACTAATGATTATCGTCGTGACCGTGAAGGTAATGTAATCGTTACTCGCTTGAATGAGCAGATGTGTCAGGAAATTGCTCAGGCAGGAAATGGTATTTATGTGCGCGTAGACAATACCAACGGTGCACAGAAAGCGATTAGTCAGGAAATCAACAAGATGGCAAAGGCAGATGTGGAAACACAGGTGTACACGGAATTCAATGAACAGTTTCAGGCAGTGGCATGGATTATTCTGCTGTTGTTACTGGCTGAGATGTTGATATTGGAGCGCAAGAATCCTCTGTTCCGCAACATTCATTTATTCTCTAATAAGAAATGATGCGTATGTTACAGAAAAAATATATTGGAATAGTTTTGCTGCTGTTAGTGGCAGTTTCAGCTTCTGCACAGAAGGCGGAACGCGATTATATCCGTAAGGGAAACCGTTTTTTTAAGGATAGCGTATATGTGGATGCAGAAGTGAACTATCGGAAGGCTTTGGAGGTAAACCCGAAGTCAACGGTTTCCATGTTCAACCTGGGAAATACATTGACCCAGCAGAACAAGCTGCAGGAAGCGATGGAGCAATATGTGGGAGCTACCAAGATAGAAAAGGACAAATCGAACTTAGCACAGATTTATCATAATATGGGAGTCATCTTTCATTCTCAGAAGGATTATGCAAAGGCGGTAGAAGCCTATAAGGAGTCGTTACGCAATAATCCGAAAGATGATGAAACGCGCTATAACCTTGCTTTGGCACAGAAACAGTTGCAAGACCAGCAGCAGAACCAGGATCAGAATCAAGATCAGGATAAACAGGACCAACAGAAGGAGCAGGATAAACAGCAGGATCAGCAGAAAGACCAGCAACAGAATCAAGACCAGCAACAACAACCTTCTCAGCCGGAAAAAAAAGATAATGAGATGTCTAAGGAAAATGCAGAACAGCTATTGAACTCTGTCATGCAAGACGAGAAGGATGTGCAGGATAAAGTGAAAAAGCAGCAGGTACTTCAAGGAGGTCGTCTGGAAAAAGATTGGTAACAAACATAATAGGAAATAATATATGAGAAAAATAGTTTTCTTATGGATAGCACTGATTGCAGTCGGTATGAATGTCTTTGCCGATGGCAAGGTATCGTTTACTGCGTCTGCTCCTGACGCTGTGGCGGTAGGAGACCAGTTCAGACTGTCGTATACGGTGACTACACAAAAGGTAAGGGATTTTCGTGCTCCTTCTATGAAGGGATTTGATGTGTTGATGGGGCCCAGCCGCTCGCAACAGAGTAGCGTGCAGATGATTAATGGGCAGACGACTTCAACCAGCAGTATTACATTCACTTATATTTTAATGGCGACTGCAGAAGGTGATTTTACCATTCCAGGAGCCACTATCACTGCTGATGGTAACCAAATGGTTTCGAATTCTGTACAAGTAAGGGTTCTTCCGGCAGATCAGGCTGCTAATGGAGCTTCTGGAAATGGTGGCAAACAGAGTGAGGGCACTGCCAGCCGCGCTTCTTCCGGGACATCTGTATCGAATAGTGATTTGTTTATTACAGCTACTGCCAGTAAGATGACGGTGTATGAACAAGAGGCTTTTCTGCTGACATACAAGATATATACCTTGGTGGACTTACGTATGTTTGATAATGTGAAATTGCCTGACTTCAAAGGATTCCATTCTCAGGAAGTAGAATTGCCTAATGACAGAAGATGGGGATTGGAGCATTATAAAGGTAGAAATTATCAGTCTACAATCTATCGTCAGTTTGTGTTGTTCCCGCAACAAGCCGGTAAGCTGACAATTGATGCTGCACGCTTTGATGCTTCCATTGCAAAGGCTACACAAGTTGCTGATCCGTTCGAGGCATTTTTCAATGGAGGAAGCAATTACGTAGAAGTTAAAAAGACAATTTTGACTCCGCAACTGACAATTGACGTAAAGCCCTTGCCGGCAGGTAAGCCAGCCGATTTTTCGGGAGGAGTGGGAGAGTTCAATATAACTTCTTCTATCAATAGTACAAATGTCAAGACCAATGATGCTGTTACTGTCAAACTTGTCATTTCTGGTACCGGTAATCTGAAATTGCTCTCTAATCCGGAAGTTAAATTCCCCGAGGATTTTGAAGTATATGATCCGAAGGTGGACAATAAATTCCGTCTGACAAATTCGGGCCTCTCCGGTAGCAAGGTCATTGAGTATCTGGCAATTCCTCGTAATGCGGGAACTTATAAGATTCCTGCCGTAAAGTTCAGTTATTTTGATATTAATTCCCGTTCGTATAAAACGTTGACTACGGAAGAGTATGAATTGCATGTGGAAAAGGGAGCAGGCAATGCTGCTCAGACTATTGCAAACTTTACAAGCAAGGAAGAGTTGAAAGTATTGAACGAGGATATTCGTTTTATCAAGCAGAATAACGTAACTCTGTCTCCCAAAGGTGATTTCTTCTTCGGTTCGTTGACGTATTGGTTGCTTTATTTGATACCGGGTATTGCATTCATTACATTCTTTGTCATCTATCGTAAGCAAATAGCAGCCAATGCAAATGTAGCAAAGATGCGTACCAAGAAAGCCAATAAAGTGGCGGTGAAACGTATGAAACAAGCTGGTAAATTATTGGCTGAGAATAAGAAAGATGCGTTTTATGATGAGGTTTTGAAAGCTCTTTGGGGGTATATCAGTGATAAACTGAACATTCCGGTATCCCGTTTGTCTAAGGATAATATCGAAGAGGAACTTCGTAATTATGGTGTGAATGATGCGTTGATAAAGGAATTCCTCGATGCATTGAATAACTGTGAGTTTGCCCGCTTTGCTCCGGGTGATGATAACCAGGCTATGGATAAGGTATATTCAGCTTCTTTGGAAGTTATCAGTAAAATGGAAAACTCGATAAAACATTAATCAGGAGGAAATGGTAATGAATAAAATATTGTTTTTTACTCTTAGTCTAGTGATGGCAATTACTGCCTATGGGCAGAATTCTGCATCTGTAGATACATTACAGACTGCTAGTGACTCTACATCCGTCGGTTCACATGCGGAATTCTCTGCTGCAAGGCAAGAAAGCAATGTGACAAAGGCTGAAGGTGACAGCGCTTATATACGGAATGATTATGCTTCTGCCATTCAAATATATGAGAATCTGTTAAAGAAGGGAGAGGCTGCAGAGGTCTATTATAATCTTGGCAACAGTTATTATAAGGCAGATGATATAGCAAGAGCTATATTGAATTATGAGCGTGCCTTGTTGTTGGAACCTGGTAATGCTGATATTCGTGCAAATTTGGAGATAGCACGTTCTAAGACAATCGATAAGGTAATCCCAGTTCCTGAGGTTTTCTTTGTATCTTGGACTAAATCGTTGATTAATTGTCTTAGCGTAGACGCATGGGCTAAGTTGGGGATTGTGTTCTTTGTACTATTACTCGTTTCGTTCTATCTCTTTTTCTTTTCAAAACAGATTACGGGAAAGAAAGTGGGATTTATTGCAGGAATAGTATTCCTGGTTCTTGTTATATTGAGTAATGTGTTTGCTGCTCAGCAAAAAGGCGAACTGATGGAACGTAACGAAGCTATAGTGTTGGCACCTAGTGTCACAGTGCGTAGTACTCCCAGTGAAAGTGGTACAAGTCTGTTCATTCTTCATGAGGGACGTAAAGTTGAGATAAAAGACAACTCTATGCGTGAATGGAAAGAAATTCGTTTGGAAGATGGTAAAGTAGGGTGGGTTCCAGCTTCTGCCATAGAAGGTATTTAAATTTTCCCTGTATTCTAAAAACAGCTCGTATAAACCCGATAATTCTGCTTTATACGAGCTGTTTCTGTCTATTTTTAGGAGCTTTTTCTCTGTACTTATAATTCTGCATACTTGAAAATGATTATTTTTTGGAGAGGCAATATTCTTTTTGAAAAAAGATAAAGAAATAGTTTGTTTTATCCTTTTTTTTCCTTAAGTTTATAGCGTGATAATAAAAAGTACAGAGTATTAACCATTAAATTTATGAATATGAGAACAATAACATTTAATGAATTACGTAAGATTAAAGACTCATTGCCTAGTGGTAGTATGCATAGAATAGCCGATGAACTTGGACTGAATGTTGACACTGTAAGAAATTTTTTCGGTGGACACAATTTTAAGGAGGGGAAAAGTGTTGGGATTCACTTGGAACCTGGACCAGATGGTGGATTGGTTATGATTGATGATACTACTGTTTTAGAGCGAGCTTTAAAAATTTTAGATGAAATGGCAGGTAAGACTGAAGAAGCTGTTCGAGCTTAAGAAGAGAAAGTTAGATAGAATCCCAATTGCTGACAACAATTGGGATTTCTTGTTTGTTTTAATCTCAAAATCAATGATATATGGAAGATAAATTAGTTACTTTGGCAATCTTAACGTACGCGAAAGCTCAAATATTGAAAAATGTTCTTGAAAATGAAGGTATTGAGACTTATATTCACAATGTAAACCAGATACAACCGGTTGTTTCTTCTGGCGTACGTGTACGTATTAAGGAGAGTGACTTACCTCATGCTCTGAAAATTACTGAAAGCTCTGCGTGGTTATCTGAAGAGGTAGTGGGGGGGAAGTCACCTAAACTGGAGAAGGTTAGTAATAAAGTGCTGATTCCAGTGGATTTTTCCAATTATTCTTTGAAGGCTTGCGAGTTCGGTTTCAATTTCGCTCAGAATATAGGTGCAGAAGTTGTTTTGCTACATGTTTATTTTACTCCTATATATGCAACTTCTTTGCCATACGGAGACGTATTTAACTATCAGCTAAGTGATGAGGAGAATGTAAGGAGTATCTTACAAAAAGTTCATGCTGATTTGAATGCATTATCTGATAAAGTAAAAGAGAAGGTAGCTTCCGGCGAGTTTCCAGATATTAAATATACTTGTGTTTTGCGTGAAGGTATTCCTGAAGAAGAGGTACTCCGCTATACCAAGGAATATCGGCCACGCATTATCATAATGGGAACTCGTGGTAAAAGTCAGAAGGATATTGATTTGATCGGCAGTGTAACGGCTGAAGTGATTGAACGTAGCCGTGTACCGGTATTGGCCATTCCTGAAAATACTCCATTCAAGCAATTTTCTGAAGCTAAGCGTATTGCATTCATTACTAATTTTGATCAACGTGATTTAATAGCTTTTGATTCGCTAATAAATAATCTGAAATCATTTAAGTTTTCAGTGTCTCTGATACATCTTTCAGATGTTCAGAATACATGGAATGAAATAAAACTGGCTGGTATTAAGGAATATTTTCAAAAACAATATCCACAATTGGAAATATACTATGATGTGGTAAAGAACGATAATCTGCTTAGTAGTTTAGACAGTTATATCAAAAGTAATCATATTGATATTATAACATTAACTTCTTATAAAAGAAATATATTTTCGCGCTTATTTAACCCTGGCATTGCCAGAAAGATGATTTTCCATTCTGATACACCATTGTTGGTAATTTACGGAAGACCGAATTAGGTGTTGAATATAGGTATATATGGTTTCTATCCAATATCAGCATTATGTTTAATATGGCGCTGGAATAATTTAATCTAATTTTAATTTCTTCTCTCCCTCACTTAAGAAATAACATTCTTTACTTAATGATATAACAATAATAAAAGCCTAATTAATAATTTAATTAGGCTTTTATTATTATGAAAGTATTACATCAACTTTTCAATTTCTTCGAATTCAGGGCCCATTTGCAAATTATAATACACTCTATATAGACCATTTAACCACAAATCTTTTTGATCAGGTTTCAGTTCTCTTGCCTTTTCATAATAAGGTTTTGCCTTTTCATAGAAAGTCTTCAGAGTAGCCTGGTCTTCTTTATACTTCGGATCATTAATATCTGTAGTTGCTTTTTCTGAGAAATCTTGTGCTTGTAAGCAGTAAATCAAGCCTAAATTAGAGTATGCTTCTGCATAATTAGGATCTACTTCTATAGTTTTTTTATAGAATTCAATAGCTTTATCATAGTCCTTCATATTGTGATAAAGGTAGCCTTTTACATACAAATAGAATGTATTGTTAGGATCTTTAGCCAACATATCATCAGCAAACTGCATAGCTTCGTCATATTTGTTGTTATTGCTATAATAATCAATCAAGTGACCGAAGAAGAATGAATGTTCAGGATATTTCTGGATACCTTCTTTTAAAGAAGCAATCCATTTAACAGTATCACCTTCAGCTTTCAATGCAGTAGAGATAAATTCCATTGCGTATTTCCCAACTTCTTTATCATCTTGCGCATAAGGAGCATACTTCAAAATACTAGGATAATCTTCCATCTTAGCAGCTGCTAAACTTGCATAATATGCTATTTGGGGTAATACAGTATCTGTTTGTAATAGATTTTCCTTTTCAAACATCGGGTTGATAGCAATATCAATGTATGTTGCAAAGAAATCTAATGCTTTTTTATTGTCTTCATTGGCTGCATCGCCTTCTTTCTGTGAGGCCAAATTAAAGAATTGGATACCGCCATTGATCAGATTACCGCGTTCTGCTAAAATTGTAGCAGAATTAGATTTTCTATATTTATTCTTGATTTTGCCCTTTTCATTGGGAATTTGTGCCAATTCGTCACATTTGAAGTAGAATTTACACATGTTCAATGCGCTATTATATACCTGAAGAGTGTCATAAGGTTTTCTCAGATAGGCATTTTCCATTTCTTTCTCACTTCTTTTTCTTTGGATAAGACCTGCTACATCCCACGTTTCGGCATTGTCCTTTGTTTCGGGATTGGTTAAAGCCTGATTTATCAGTTCCTCTGCTTTGGCAAAGTCAGGATTTACTCCGTTAGCAATACTTTTAGCCTCTTTTACGTTCTTTTCTTGGGCGAAAGTAAAGCTTGCGACAAGTAGTAAAACCATTGAAAATAATACTCTTTTCATGATTGTAGAAAATTTAAATTAATATTATGTCTATTCTTCATTTTCATTGTTTACCTCGTTCTGAGGGCTTTCAAGGGTATTTTCTTCCCCCTCCTCTATAAGTTCCTCTTCATTTTCTGAAGTGACTTTACATACAGAGCCGATTTCGTCATTACGTTTCTCAAGGTTGATTAGACGCACACCTTGTGTAGCACGTCCCATGATACGAACATCGGCGACTTTCAGACGGATGGTAATACCGGATTTATTAATAATCATCAAGTCATTTTCATCTGTAACAGACTTGATAGTTACTAATTTACCCGTTTTATCGGTGATATTCATTGTTTTCACACCTTTACCTCCACGATTGGTCTTGCGATAATCTTCAATATCCGAACGTTTGCCATATCCTTGTTCCGATACAACCATAATTGTTTCCGCTTCAGGATCTTTGATGCATATCATACCTACTACTTCGTCTTGACCGTCTTCATCCAATGTCATACCACGTACACCGGTGGCAGTACGTCCCATAACGCGCACAGCACTTTCATGGAAACGAATGGCACGTCCGTTACGGTTGGCAATGATGATTTCATTGTCGCCGTTTGTCATACGCACTTCGATTACACGGTCGTCTTCACGGATAGTGATAGCATTTACACCATTTTGGCGAGGACGTGAATACTGCTCAAGCAATGTTTTCTTAATGACACCATTCTTAGTACAGAACAATACATAATGGCTGTTGATAAATTCTTGGTCGTTCAGGTTCTTCACGCGCAAATAGGCGTTTACAGCATCGTCAGAGTCGATATTCAACAAATTCTGGATGGCACGACCTTTCGAATTCTTAGTACCTTCGGGGATTTCGTATACCTTCAGCCAGTAACACTTACCTTTCTGTGTAAAGAACATCATGGTATTATGCATGGTTGCAGGATAAATATGCTCTACAAAGTCTGCATCGCGGGTTTCGGTACCTTTGGAGCCTACCCCACCACGGTTTTGCGCACGGAATTCGCTCAGCGGTGTGCGTTTGATGTATCCCATGTGCGAGATGGTGATAATCATTTCATCATCTGCATAGAAGTCTTCCGGATTGAATTCTTCTGATGAATAGACAATTTCCGAGCGACGTTCGTCACCATACTTCTCTTTTACTTCAATCAGTTCATCTTTAATGACTTTGCGGCAGAGTTCGTCATTGACAAGGATTTCTTCCAAATAAGCAATCTGCTTCTGAATTTCCTCATATTCGGCGTGCAGCTGGTCTTGCATCAATCCTGTGAGCTGACGCAAACGCATTTCAACAATGGCACGTGACTGAATTTCACTGAGTTGGAATCGCTCCATCAAACCTGATATAGCATCATTCGGGGTTTTAGCAGCACGGATAATCTTGATTACTTCGTCGATATTATCAGATGCAATGATTAATCCTTCCAGAATATGTGCACGTTCTTTGGCCTTGCGCAAATCATACTGAGTACGGCGGATGACTACGTCGTGTCTGTGCTCAACGAAGTGTTTTATCAAATCTTTCAGATTCAACAGACGTGGACGGCCATGTACCAATGCAACATTGTTCACACCAAAAGATGTCTGCAGCATTGTCATCTTGTAGAGCTTGTTGAGTACAATGCTGGCATTTGCATCACGTTTTACATCAATAACGATACGCATACCTTCACGGTCGGATTCGTCATTAGCATTGGCAATACCTTCAATTTTCTTTTCGTTGGCCAGATCGGCTATATTCTTAATCAATTCAGCTTTGTTGACACCATAGGGAATTTCTGTCACAACGATTTTATCGTGCGTCGAACCAGTCTCAATTTCGGCTCTAGCACGCATTATGACACGTCCGCGTCCCGTGAGATAGGCTTCGCGAACACCGCTCATACCGTATATATAGCCTCCGGTCGGGAAATCAGGAGCTTTGACATACGTCATCAGCTCTTCTATATCGATGTCATTGTTTTCAATGTATGCAATACAAGCGTCAATAACCTCAGATAGATTATGGGTCGGCATATTGGTAGCCATACCTACGGCAATACCAGATGCACCATTTACCAAAAGATTCGGAATACGGGCCGGCATGACGGTAGGCTCTTGCAAAGAGTCATCGAAATTGTTCTGCATGTCAACAGTCTCTTTCTCAAGGTCTGTCATCATGTCTTCACCAATTTTTCGCAAACGACACTCTGTATAACGCATGGCAGCAGCACTGTCACCGTCTACTGAACCGTAGTTACCTTGTCCATCTACCAACATGTAACGCATTGCCCAAGGCTGAGCCATACGTACAAGAGCTCCGTAAACGGACGAGTCGCCATGAGGGTGATATTTACCTAATACTTCACCTACAACTCTGGCTGATTTTTTATAAGGTTTGTCGGAGGTATTTCCTAATCCCATCATTCCGAAAAGAATTCTTCGGTGAACGGGTTTAAAACCATCTCTAACATCCGGAAGGGCACGTGAAACAATGACCGACATAGAGTAGTCAATGTACGATGACTTCATTTCCTCCTCGATGTTAATCTTTATAATTCTGTCTTGTTCAAGCATTTAAAAAGATTATTAATTATACATTTTCGGGTTCGTGAAAAACCACGCTAAAGTACTGCTTTTTTACGATATACAAAAGTTTTCCTCCATAAACTTTGTTGCCTGCAACATAAATATGGAAGTACTCCCTCCCTTCCTCACCAAATTGCTATTAATATATAAGGTATAAAGTGGAAAAACAGATTTGAAATTTATGGCACGGGATTTGTATACTATTAAATCAGTTAAATATGATACGCTGAATTAATAAATGCGTATCTTTGTCGTGGATAACCTTTTTAATTGAGGAGAATTATAAAATATGAACAATCAATTTTCACAAAGAGTTTCAGACATAATTACTTATAGCAAGGAAGAAGCCAATCGATTGAGAAATCGCTATATTGGTCCGGAACACCTTCTGCTCGGCATGCTGCGTGATGGCGGAGGAAAAGCTATTGAAATATTGTTGAAACTTGATATAGATTTAAAACGAGTAAAAAGTCGTCTGGAGGGTTTCCTAAAGGATGCCGAGGACGATACTCTCTTGCCGGACGCTGAAGTGCCCTTGTCCCCGATGACGGCTAAGATATTGAAGATGTGTATGCTTGAAGCGCGTTTGCTGAAAAGTGCAACTGCCGATACGGAACATGTATTGCTGGCTATCTTGAAAGATGGCGACAATCTTGCTGCAACTGTTTTGGAAGAACACCGGGTGGATTATCAGGCTGTATTTGAACAGCTTTCGATGAAATCGACCAATCCGAATGCGGGAATGGGATTCACCGAGGATGATGAAGAGGATGAAGAAGATATGAATATGTCCCGCTCCTCCCGTACTGGGGGAGCTGGTTCGGCTTCGGCTGCACAGGCTGCATCCAGAAAGCCGTCCAATGATACTCCTGTGCTGGACAATTTCGGCGTAGACATGACGCGGGCTGCCGAAGAAGGCAAGCTGGACCCGGTTGTGGGTCGCGAACGCGAGATTGAACGTCTGGCGCAAATCTTGAGCCGCCGTAAGAAGAACAATCCGGTGCTTATCGGTGAACCTGGAGTCGGAAAATCTGCCATCGTAGAGGGTTTGGCATTGCGTATTGTGCAAAAGAAAGTTTCGCGCATTTTGTTTGAAAAGCGCGTGGTGATGCTTGATATGGCCTCTGTGGTGGCGGGAACAAAATACCGTGGTCAGTTTGAGGAACGTATCCGCTCTATCATCAACGAGTTGCAGAAAAATCCGAATGTCATCCTTTTCATCGATGAAATCCATACGATTGTAGGTGCCGGTGCTGCTGCCGGTTCCATGGATGCTGCCAATATGCTGAAACCAGCTTTAGCGCGTGGTGAAATACAGTGTATTGGAGCTACCACTCTCGATGAATACAGAAAGAATATCGAGAAAGACGGTGCTTTGGAACGTCGTTTCCAAAAGGTGATTGTAGAGCCTACCACAGCTGAAGAAACGCTTCAGATATTGAAGAATATCAAGGAGAAGTATGAAGACCATCATAACGTGAGCTACACGGATGAAGCCTTGGAAGCATGTGTCAAGTTGTCAGCACGCTATATAACCGACCGCAACTTCCCGGATAAAGCTATTGATGCTTTGGACGAGGCGGGTTCGCGTGTGCATTTGACGAATATTAATGTTCCGAAAGAAATTGAGGAACAGGAAAAGCTGATTGAAGAGGCACGTAGCCTGAAGGCTGAAGCTGTAAAGTCACAGAATTTTGAGCTGGCTGCCAGCTACCGCGACCGTGAGAAGGAACTTTCTGTCCGCTTGGAGGAGATGAAGGTTGAGTGGGAAGCCCGTTTGAAGGATGACCGCCAAACGGTAGGTGAAGAGGAAATAGCCAATGTTATTTCAATGATGTCCGGTGTACCCGTACAGCGCATGGCGCAGGCAGAAGGACTTAAACTGGCCGGAATGAAGGAAGAACTACAGGCGAAGGTGATAGCTCAAGATGCTGCGATAGAGAAACTTACCAAAGCAATCTTGCGTAGCCGTGTAGGGTTGAAAGACCCGAACCATCCCATCGGAACTTTTATGTTCCTTGGCCCTACTGGTGTGGGTAAGACGCATTTGGCAAAGCAATTGGCAAAATATATGTTTGGCTCTGCCGATGCCTTGATACGTATCGATATGAGCGAGTATATGGAGAAATACACCGTATCTCGTATGATTGGTGCCGCTCCGGGATATGTGGGCTATGAGGAAGGCGGCCAGTTGACTGAAAAGGTGCGTCGCAAGCCGTATTCCATTGTCTTGCTGGATGAGATTGAGAAAGCCCATCCGGACGTGTTCAACATCTTGCTCCAGGTACTGGATGAAGGTCGTTTGACTGACAATTATGGCAGAACCATCGATTTCAAGAATACGGTTATCATTATGACCTCCAATATCGGTACGCGGCAGTTGAAGGAGTTTGGCCGTGGCGTAGGTTTTGCGGCGCAAAACCGCACGGATGACAATGAACATTCGCGCAGTGTGATACAAAAGGCTCTGAACAAGACTTTTGCTCCCGAATTTTTGAATCGTTTGGATGAAATCATTACTTTCGACCAGCTCTCCTTGGAGGCTATCACAAAGATTGTGGACATTGAGCTGAAAGGCTTGTACGAACGGGTTGAAGCAATTGGTTACAAGCTGGTTGTGGAGGATGATGCAAAGACATTCCTTGCTTCGAAAGGGTACGATGTACAGTTTGGTGCGCGCCCATTGAAGCGTGCCATTCAGAACCACTTGGAGGATGGACTTTCCGAGCTGATAGTGGCGGCAGAGTTACAGCCGGGTGATACGGTAAATGTATCAGTAGACAAAGAAAAAGATGAGCTGAGCATCAAGAAGGCATAAGCAGTTCTTTATAAAAACCGTCAAAATGTCAGTCCTTATGGGCTGGCATTTTTTTTGTGCTATATCTGCCGGAATAATTAAAAATATAAATCTAAAAAATATAAATGTAGTATGCAAAAAGGTAATATTGGGGTAACTACTGAGAATATCTTCCCCGTCATTAAAAAGTTCTTGTATAGTGATCATGAAATTTTTCTCCGTGAGTTGGTTTCTAACGCGGTTGATGCTACACAGAAGCTGAAAACACTCTCCTCTATCGGTGAGTTCAAGGGTGAAGTTGGCGATTTAACCGTACATGTCTCGCTGGGAAAAGATACCATTACGGTGTCCGACCATGGTATAGGTCTTACGGCTGAAGAAATAGACAAGTATATTAACCAGATAGCTTTCTCTGGCGCCAATGACTTCCTTGAGAAATATAAAAACGATGCCAACGCCATCATCGGCCATTTTGGATTGGGTTTCTATTCGGCTTTTATGGTTGCCAAGAAAGTCGAAATCATCACTAAATCCTATCGGGAAGGCGCCCAGGCTGTAAAGTGGACATGCGATGGCAGTCCGGAGTTTACGATTGAAGACACTGATAAGGCAGAACGTGGTACGGATATCGTTCTTTACATAGACGATGACTGCAAGGAATTCCTTGAAGAAGCGCGCATTTCCTCTTTGTTGAAGAAGTATTGCAGCTTCCTCCCTATCCCGGTTGCATTCGGCAAGAAGAAAGAATGGAAAGACGGCAAGCAGGTTGAAACTGCCGAGGATAATATCATCAATGATTCCAACCCGTTGTGGACGCTGAAACCCAGCGAATTGAAAGATGAAGATTATAAGAAGTTCTACCGTGACCTTTATCCTATGTCCGACGAACCTTTATTCTGGATTCATCTGAATGTGGATTATCCGTTCCACCTTACCGGTATTCTGTACTTCCCCAAAGTGAAGAGCAACATCGAGTTGAACAAGAATAAGATTCAGCTCTATTGCAACCAGGTATATGTGACGGATTCGGTGGAAGGTATTGTTCCCGACTTCTTGACCCTGCTGCATGGTGTGCTCGATTCACCGGACATTCCATTGAACGTTTCCCGTTCTTATTTGCAGAGCGATGCCAACGTGAAGAAGATTTCTACATATATCACGAAGAAGGTGTCAGACCGTTTGCAGTCTATCTTCAAGAATGACCGTAAACAGTTTGAGGAAAAGTGGAATGACTTGAAAATCTTCATCAACTACGGAATGCTTACGCAGGAAGATTTCTATGATAGAGCCAAGGATTTTGCCCTTTTCACCGATACAGACAGCAAATATTATACTTTCGAAGAGTATAAGACGTTGATTAAAGATAACCAGACGGATAAGGATGGAAATCTGATTTATCTGTATGCCAACAATAAAGATGAACAATACAGCTACATAGAGGCCGCTACGAATAAAGGATACAATGTGCTGTTGATGGATGGACAGCTGGACATTGCGGTGGTGAGCATGTTGGAACAGAAGTTCGAAAAGGTTCGCTTCACTCGTGTAGACAGCGATATTATTGATAATCTGATTGTCAAGGAAGACAAGAAGAACGAAGCGTTGGAAGCCGGCAAGCAGGAAGTTCTTTCTTCCATCTTCAAGAGCCAGTTGCCCAAGATGGATAAGACGGAGTTCAACATCACGGCGCAGGCTTTGGGCGAAAATGCCACTCCTATCATGATAACTCAGAGCGAGTACATGCGCCGTATGAAGGAAATGGCGAATATCCAGGCTGGAATGAGCTTCTATGGCGAAATGCCGGATATGTTTAACCTGGTATTGAATTCAGACCATAAGCTGGTAAAAGAAGTTCTGGCAGATGAAGATAAGGAATGTGCTGCTGCCGTTGCTCCGGTTCAGGCAGAGATGGATGAAGTGAACAAGCAGCGTACTGACCTGAAAAAGAAGCAGGAAGGCAAGAAAGATGAGGATATACCGACTGCCGAAAAGGATAAAGTGAATGAGCTGGATAAGAAGTGGGACGAACTGAAAACACAGAAAGAAGGCATCTTCGCCGATTATGCTGCCAAGAATAAGGTTGTCCGTCAACTGATAGATTTGGCACTGCTGCAGAATGGTATGTTGAAAGGTGAAGCTTTGAACAACTTTGTCAAGAGAAGCATTGACCTGATAAAATAAGCCCCTTTAAATTTGCATTTAATATATGCAAGGGTATTGTGATTCTTCGGAGTCGCAATACCCTTTTTTTATTCATTTTCACCAATTAGGGTGTGATTTTCTTCGTTGAATACGGCATTTTTAGAAACTATTGTTTATATTTGGGGCAATGAACATTTATCTTACTCGGAATAGCATAGTTATGAAAAGAGTTTTATTGTTTTTTTCGTTTCTTCTATGTGGCTTTATTTTACAAGCTCAGAAAGTGGGGCTTGTACTGAGTGGCGGTGGAGCAAAAGGCATGACTCATATAGGCATTATCCGGGCTTTGGAAGAGAATAATATCCCCATTGATTATATAACCGGAACCTCTATGGGAGCTATCATCGGTTCTCTGTATGCTATGGGGTATTCCCCGGACGATATGGAGGCGCTGTTGCGCTCTCCCGACTTTAAGCGTTGGTATTCGGGCAAAGTGGAGCCTAAATACGAGTATTATTTTAAGAAGAATCGTCCTTCACCGGAATTTTTTAATATCCGTTTTGCTTTTAGGGACTCGCTGCATATAAAGCCCCAGATACTTCCCACAAGCATGGTCAACCCCATACAGATGAACCTGGTATTTGTGGAATTGTTTGCACGTGCTACGGCTGCATGTGGCGGTAATTTCAACAAACTGTTTGTTCCTTTTCGCTGTATAGCATCCGATGTGTACAATAAAAAGCCATTGGTATTGAGTAAAGGGGATTTGGGAGATGCGGTACGTGCTTCCATGAGCTTTCCATTTGTCTTCAAACCGATAGAAATAGACAGTACGCTTGCTTATGATGGCGGCATTTACAATAATTTCCCTACGGATGTGATGCGGGAGGATTTTCATCCGGATGTCATCATTGGCAGTGTGGTGGCGGCAAATCCCGGTAAGCCGAAGGAGAATGACCTGATGAGCCAATTGGAGAATATGATTATGCAGAAGACCGATTATTCCATTCCGGACTCATTGGGCATAGTCATGACCTTCAAGTACGATGATGTCAACCTGCTGGATTTTGACCGTCTGCAGGAATTGCACGATATAGGCTACAACCGTACTCTTAATATGATGGATTCCATCAAAAGCCGTGTTCACCGTAGGGTGAATGCTGATAATGTGCGTTTGAGGCGCCTTGTCTTCCGGAGTAACCTGCCTCAATTCCGTTTTCGGGATATTATTATTGAAGGGGCGAATGCCCAACAGCAAGCCTACATCAAAAAAGAGTTCCATGATGAAGAGCATGAAGTCTTTACTTATGAAGACTTGAAGCGCGGGTATTTTCGTTTGCTGGCAGATAATATGATTTCGGAAATAGTTCCTCATGCTGTGTATGATTCGGAATCCGATTTGTATGAGCTGCATTTGAAGGTGAAGATGGAGGATAATTTTTCCGTGCGTCTGGGGGGCAGTGTCTCTACCACGAGCTCAAATCAAATCTATTTGGGAATAGGATATCAGAACTTGAATTATTATTCCAAGGAAATCACTTTTGACGGTCAGTTGGGTAAGATTTATAATAATGCCCAGTTGATGGGTAAGATTGATTTGCCTACCCACATATCTACGTCCTTTCGTTTTATTGCTTCAATCAGTACCTTCGATTACTACAAGAAGGACAAGCTGTTTTCCAGGAATGACAAACCTTCATTCAATTCAAAGGACGAACGTTTTGTGAAGTTGATGGTTGCCTTGCCGTTTTTGGCCAATAAGCGTGCGGAGTTCAGTCTGGGATATGGCCAACTGGAAGATAACTACTTTCAATCCAGCGTAATAGATTTCGATAAGGACCGTTCGGACAGAAGTACCTACAAACTTTTGGGAGGTTCCATCGGTTTCTATGGGAGTACCCTGAATACGCGGCAATACGCGACAAAAGGCTATCTGGAGAAACTGATAGCCCAGGTATTTACCGGGAGGGAAAGATTTGAACCGGGGAATCCGCAAGAAGGGTACAGTCCTTCTCCGCAAGAACGGCAATCATGGTTGCAAATTTCTTATATGAAAGAGGCATATCACACAATGGGGCCGAAGTTCACCCTGGGATGGATGGCAGAAGCACTGTATTCGTCGAAAAATTTCTCTGAGAATTATACGGCAACCATGATGCAGGCAGGAGAATTTGCACCGACTCCGCATAGTAAACTGATGTACAATGAAGCTTTTCGTGCCAACCAGTATGTGGCTGCCGGTATCAAACCCATATATGTTTTGAACGACATGTTCCAGTTCCGGACAGAATTTTATGGCTTTACACCGATTTTTCCGATAAAAAAGAATGCATTGAATAAAGCATATTATGGAAAAGCATTCTCCCGCTTTGAGTATATGGGAGAAGTTTCTGTTATTTGTCATTTGCCCTTCGGAGCCATCTCTGCTTATGTAAATCATTATAGCTCACCGAGAAGGGAGTGGAATGTGGGGATGACCATCGGCTGGCAGTTGTTTAATTATCGCTTTGTCGAATAAATTTCTTCAAAAAAAGTTTGTATATCGTTTGCTAATTCGGAAAAAGTACGTATCTTTGCACCCGTTAAACAAAGAGGCCGCGTAGCTCAACTGAATAGAGTAGCTGACTACGGATCAGCCGGTTACAGGT